>Ga0210005_1000635_pt1 | contig 26738 bp, 26 predicted proteins | sample CryGey02umfilter_3_FD_183961 | JGI IMG/M metagenome (GOLD analysis project Ga0210005, IMG submission 183961) | Groundwater microbial communities from aquifer in Utah, USA - Crystal Geyser 4/9/14 0.2 um filter (SPAdes) (version 3) | ecosystem: Environmental > Aquatic > Deep subsurface >... | reverse complement strand
GAAAAATGATCAATAATCCAACTGTCCGTTGGGTTTTTCAGTACTTTCAAAACATTCCGGTAATCTATATGAAGCAAACAAAGACCGCTGTGCTCAATATCAATAATCAACATGAGAAACTGTTGCGCCTAATGGGAACTCGCTATCTCAGGTGTTATTCCTGAAATTAAAAATTATGGGTGCGGAATGTCGGCTAGTGGCATGAGCTCTGCGAACCGCCGATTTATGCGCTTAATTGTCTTTTTTGACTTGCCTACCAAAACCAAACAGGAAAAACGGGCATATACACTGTTCCGCCGTTTTCTACTGAATGATGGCTACGACATGTTGCAATGGTCTGTGTATGGTCGCGTGGTCAATGGTATGGATGCTGAAGAGAAACATCTTCAGCGATTAATAGCCAATCTCCCCCCTGCCGGTTCTGTGCGGAGCCTGTCGATCACGGAAAAGCAATTTGCCAGCATGAAGATGCTTGTTGGCAAACAAAACTTTCAGGAAAAAAAGCTAAACACGGATCAAATGCTGCTTTTTTAAAAGCTTTTTCAGACATTCACCCTTGCCCCAAGTCAAGCAGGGCAAGGGTTTCCGGTCAGTGTATTGTAGCTATCCGGGGTGAGAACGGGAACTACAACTGCGGCCGATACAGCTGTGCCGGGCGTGGAATTGTAGCTATCCGGGGTGAGAACGGGAACTACAACAAAACGATCGCGCGGCTGTGTGTAAGTCAAATTGTAGCTATCCGGGGTGAGAACGGGAACTACAACGCGATCCACAACGCCATGCAGATGTTTCCCATTGTAGCTATCCGGGGTGAGAACGGGAACTACAACTTGAAGTTGCACATCGTTTAAGTAGTTCAGATTGTAGCTATCCGGGGTGAGAACGGGAACTACAACCATGAAAAGCGGTATTATTGCTGGCATTGTATTGTAGCTATCCGGGGTGAGAACGGGAACTACAACCAAACAGGCAGATGGTATAGATGGGTTAAGATTGTAGCTATCCGGGGTGAGAACGGGAACTACAACGGCTGGATAGCAACTGCTTCGGCAGTATTGATTGTAGCTATCCGGGGTGAGAACGGGAACTACAACGGAAATGCTCACACCCACAACACAGAAACAATTGTAGCTATCCGGGGTGAGAACGGGAACTACAACACGAACACGGTAACGATTTCAGCGCAATGAATTGTAGCTATCCGGGGTGAGAACGGGAACTACAACGGATATTGAGCATCTCCTCCCATGAGTTTCATTGTAGCTATCCGGGGTGAGAACGGGAACTACAACGGATATTGAGCATCTCCTCCCATGAGTTTCATTGTAGCTATCCGGGGTGAGAACGGGAACTACAACATCCGGCAATGACACAATAACGACTTTGGAATTGTAGCTATCCGGGGTGAGAACGGGAACTACAACTAATTGTTATCTGCATTAAATTCTCCAATTATTGTAGCTATCCGGGGTGAGAACGGGAATTACATCAACGCAATCAAATGCCCTTCAGGTAATTTTTTGTGGCGGATCGAACAGATCAGTCTCCATATAGATAGAGGCCGGATATACAGGGCCGATATCGACAATAATCCATTGATCACCGCGAAAGCCCAATTCAATATCAAGCACATCTCCGGCAAGCAGATAATCTTTCATGTTCCGATGTAAACGAATCGGACCTATCGTTGGCGAGTCGGCAGTGGTTTTACCTTCGAAATTATTATCAAACTCCAGCCACAACACACAGCAATCCTGCATTTTTTCCAAACGAACAATACGCGCATGGCCTTCAATAAAATTACTGAAGGTTTTTCCTCTCAAGCGTGGAGAAACACCTCCACCCATACGCACATAGTGCAATAGCAAATGCGCGGCTTTGGTCACACGTACCGCTTCACTCTGCATCTCATCGAGCACCTCAAGAAAATCCGCATGCTGTTCTGCATCGATGTATTTTTTCTCAAACACATAATCATTCCAATCTCTTAAAATACTGCCAAAGGCTTCCACCTCAAGGCTATCCATACCCGGAATGCGCAATAAAAACCAGCCAAGAAAGTCTCTCAAATGCTCAGCATCCAGCACGTCCAGAGGCATTGAACCCAAGTCAGGCACATGTTCGGTATCGCCATCAAACAAGTGCTCAACGTAGGATTCAAGCGCGGCTTCCCACTCATCCATCGAACCTTCTTCGTATTCTTCAGATTCCTGAAACAAGTCGGAAAAGTGCAGTAAATACTCAGAAAAAAGTTCAATGCACTCTTCGACCTGCTCGCTGGAGACATCAATCTGGCGATGCTCGCCATCAAATGCGGCCTGATATTGATCCATAGTCTGTTGAAGTGTCGTACTCATGTGGATGATCATCCTTGATTTGCCGAAGTGGGTCAACCTTGCCGATTAAAGCCTTAAAGGCTAAGGTCGCGTTCTCAAAAAACCAAGAAGATCAAGCAACACTCAGCAAAAACAGTATCGCTTTAACGTTTACCTTTCTTCTGGATTGCTTAATTATGGAGTGAACACATGCAAATCAATGCCACATCTATCAGACCGGGAAACATTCTCGAAGTTGAAAATGCGCTTTGGCGTGTCATGAAGACCCAGCACGTTACCCCGGGCAAAGGTGTTGCCTGTATGCAGGTCGAAATGCGCAATATCGAGACCGGCAATAAAACCAACAAACGCTTTAATTCCACCGAACGTGTAGAGCGCGTGGTGCTAACGCAGAAAACCATGCAATTCCTGTATCAGGAAGGCGACCAGTATCATTTAATGGATATGGAAACTTACGATCAGCTTTCGCTCGGTGAAGATATGCTGGAGCAGGCCAAAGCTTATCTATTGCCTGAAGCCGAAGTCACCGTTGAATTCCACGAAGATCGTCCGTTAAACGTATCCTTGCCGCAAAGTGTGGTACTGACTGTGGTTGAATGTGATGCCGTAGTCAAAGGCCAAACGGCTACCGGTTCTTACAAACCCGGCATGCTGGAAACCGGCGCTTCTATTCTGGTACCACCTTACCTTGAGCCCGGCACAAAAGTTCGCGTCAATACCGAAAGCGGTGAATTCATGGAGCGCGCCTGATTTAAGACTTTTGCGGTGTTGTCTGTGACTGGCTGGAGAGATTGCCGATCATCTGACGTAACACCTGCTCCATTGTTTCAATCTGTTCTTTGGGAATATGCTGAAAAGCAATGGAGCTAATCGACCTGAGGGCCGGGAAAATATCAATAAACGCCTGTTTCCCGGCCTCAGTTACAAATGCACGTACCACACGCCGATCCGTAGCATCCTGAACCCGACCCACCAGCCCTCTTTTCACCAGAGCATTCATCAAGCGGGTCACCGATGCCTTATCTTTATCCAGAATATGTGCCAACTGTGATTGCGGTAATCCATCAAAGTGATGCAACACCATAAAGGCACTGGTTTCTTCATGCGTCAGTGGGTAGCCAGCTTTATGGCAGGCTTCACTCACCTGACAGCGAACCAGACAGGAAAGCTGCCCCACCAATGGCATCACCCTGCCCAAACCCTGTTTTGTCTTCAATTCATCCATGTGGAAACACTATGTGGTTTTGTTAACATGATCAATAGTTGACTTTATCAACCTTTATTTTATCGTTTGCCTCATGATGCAACTGACTTCTCCTTACGACACTGCAACTCGACCAACCTTATGGCTGACAGCCATGAGTATTTCACTTTGCCTGCTATGCTCAAGCCAGAGCATGGCCACAGAAACCAGTGCTTCATCAACGCCGATGACACTCGATCAGACACTGCGCCGGGTACTGAGCATTCACCCCGATGTTGCCCTGAGTGCAATCAGGGAAGATATATCCAAAAGTAATCGAAATAAAATTGAAGGTATGCTTGACCCCTCATTTTCCGTCACCAGCGGTCTCTCCGATGAGAAAAAACCAACAACCTCACTTTTTGCCGCATCAGGCAGCAATACGGCACGCATTCAGGGGCAAATAAACCAACCATTAAAAGACGGCTCTTTACTGAGCGGCCAATGGAGCTACACACGAGCACGACAGAGCTACCCGGCCACCATGCCAACTGCATTTCTACCGACTATCAACCCCACCTATTCCAGTCAGATTGATCTGATGTACCGATATCCGATTCTTCAGGGGCATGATAACCCTGCTTACAACTTTCAGGCCGAAGCACTGGATGCAGAAGTCGAACTTTCCCGCGCCTCACTGGAGCTGCAAAAGGAAACACTTATCAACCAGACTATTCAGGCATTTTTCCAGGTTTCGATTGACCAGATTAATGTAGGCATTGCTAAAGAGGCATTAAAACGGACCGATAAACTGCTTTCATATCAGAAAAAACGCGAAGTATTTGGCCTGATCGAAGAGGCCGACCTGCTGCAAACACAGGCATTAAAAGAGAAAAGCCGTTTCAACTTGCAACAGGCTTCAAGCACCCTGAGCAACGATTACGCTTTCCTGAACCGTTTGATGATCCGCGACATCGATACACCACTGAGCATTGAAGCGCCTCGGGATATTGAAAAACGCCTGAATGACAGCTCTCTGAATATGTTACTACGCAACGGCAGCGAAAAACGAGCCATTTTCAAATCATTACAGGCCCGCATGAAATCAGCTGAAGCCAGATTAAGTATTGCCGAGGACAGCGATAAAATGAAACTGGACGTTACCGGTCAGGCAGGAACACGTGCGCTTGAAGCAGGTCGCGGACAGGCTTTTGCCAACGGCTTCCGCATTCAGGACAGGTTTATCGGCATTAATCTGGAGCTTTCCGACACGATTGTTGATCATGCAGGAAAAGCCGGCATTCAAAAAGCCATTCTCGATTTGGAAGAGTTGAAGCTGGCGCAGATTCAGGCGCATGAAAATATCAAAACAGAAATTTCAACATCCTTCAATGCCCTGGAGAACGACAGAAAAAAACTGTCCGCAGCTTACCGTCAGGCTAAAGCAGAAAAGCGTAAATACGATGCCGAACTGGAACGCTATCAGCAGGGGCGTACGGATCTGGCTACTGTCCTGCAATTTGAAAGCGACCTGAACAATGCCAACCTGATGGCAGCGTTACAGCGTATCCAGATTCAAATGTCGGCTGTTCACCTGCTGTTTACGGCAGGTCTGATTTCCGCTGAAACGCTCGGAAAATAATTCCATGAAGCGCAGCATTGCTTTTTTTGTCAAACACGGTGTTACGGTCAATCTGATTTCCATCATGATGCTGCTCGGCGGTTTATATGCCGCCCTGTCTATTCAGCGCGAAGCATTCCCCAGCGTGAATTTCGACATCATTGTCGTTTCAGCCTTTTACCCCGGAACATCGCCAAAGGAAGTCGAAAACCTGTTACTCACGCCACTGGAACGGGAAATCAAGAGCATCGATGGCATCGACAAAACCTATGCCACGGCCTACGCCGGAACGACGCAGATTACCATCCAGGTCGATCCGAATTATAAAGATCGCTCTCGTCTGGTTTCCGATATCCAGCAAGCGATAAACCGTGCCGATCTGCCGGTCGATTTGCCGGCAGCCCCCGTCATCAGTGAGATAAAATCCGAACAGGCACCCGTGCTTTCAGTCACCCTGTTTGGCGATATGGATCCGCTAACCCTGAAGCGAACCACCACGCTCATCAAAGATGACATCCTCAATCTTCCCGGTGTATCGCATGTTTTCATGCAAGGTGACCGAAAAGAGGAAATCCGTATCGAGCTGGATCCTGATCGTTTGCGCCAGCACCGGGTTTCGATTAACGATGTACTGGCACTGATCCGCAACTGGAACATCAATGCGCCCGGCGGACGTCTGAAAGACCCGCAAGGTCAACGCATCATTCGCATTACCGGTGAATTTACTTCGGCCGAAGATGCTGCCGGACTCGTGTTGCGTGCTAATGATCGCGGTGAGGCGCTTTATCTGGGTGATGTCGCCACCATTACCGACACGCTGGAGCGTCCAAGCCGTCTGGTGGCTGCCATGGGGCAACCTGCCGTCAACTTTATCGTCATGAAAAAAGGTGATGCAGACATTATTCAACTGGTTGATAACGTCAAAAGCTATCTGGACACGGTGCCTGAAAATTACCACGTGAGTGTTCGCACTTATTCAGATTTATCACTGGTCACCCGCCTGCGTCTGTGCGTATTAAGCAACAACGGCATCATCGGACTCGGACTGGTGATTCTCGTGCTGCTTTTATTCCTGCGTCCGGCTGTGGCATTCACCACAGCATGGGGCTTACCGATTATCTTTTTTGCCGGACTCGGCTTTCTTTATATTTCCGGTGTGACGCTCAACTTACTAACCATGTTCGGCTTTATCATAGTGCTGGGCCTGATGGTCGATGATGCTATCATTATCGGTGAAAATGCCACCTGGCATATGGAGCGCGGTGTCTCACCCGAAAAAGCTGCTATTTTCGGCACGACAGAATTGCTCGGACCGGTAACAGCTACGGTGCTGACCACTATTGTCGCTTTTTTACCGCTGATGAATATGGATGGCATTATCGGAAAATTCGTCTTCTCTATTCCTGTTGTTGTGGTCGTGCTGCTGGCTTTTTCATGGGTAGAAGCGATTTTCATTTTGCCCAACCATATCCGCGACGTCGCCCGCGCCGATATTCATCCTAAGGAGCGCTGGCTGTTCCGAATACTCAGTCATAGCTACACCAGAGTGTTGACCTATGCAGTACGCATGCGTTATCTCACCGTTGCATTGACCCTGTTGGTCCTGATCGCCACAGGTATGCTGGCCAGCACCATGAAATTCCAACTGTTTCCAGCCGGGGCGGAAAGTGAATTCTACCTGCGTGTGAATGCGCCGGTGGGCACCACGCTGGAAGAAATGTTTGCTCGCCTGCAGGCCATCGATCAGGAAGTACGTGCCAAAATTGACCCTGACATTCTTGAAACCACTACCATCGTAGCGGGTGAAAACAGTGCTGATCAACGTGAATCGCTGAAACAGATCGGTGATCGTTTCGGTTTCGTACGTGTGATCCTGACACCATTCACTGTACGTACTGTTTCAGCTTTCGATGTCATGGATGCGGTAGAAAAAGGGCTGTCCGAAAAATTCCCCGATTTACAAATCAGCTTTGCCATGCAAAAAAACGGGCCGCCGGTAGGTCGTGCGCTGCAAGTTGAAATCAACGGCTCCGGCATGGACGACAAGCGTCAGGCTGCCCAGCGTTTAATTGATGTACTTGCAGGCATCAAAGGTGTGTATGCTATCGAAAGCGATCTGGAACCGGGTGAAACAGAAATGCATATCGTACTGGATCGGGCCCGGGCAGCCTACGCCGGCATTGACCTGAAAACAGCCTCACAGCATATCAAGGCCGCTTTTGACGGCATTCGAGTCTCCACCCTCAAACAAGGCAAGGAAGAAGTCGATGTGACCGTGCGCTATCCCGAATTATCGCAGCGTAATATTGCCACATTGATGCAACTGGAAATCCCCAATCTGCGTGGTGGCCTGATACCTCTCTCCCGCGTGGCGCATATTGAAGAAACACCGGGTAGCAGCAGTATCCGACATAAAGACGGCAATGCCATTATCAATGTATCGGCTGAGATTGATAATAAAATTATCACCTCGGCCGAGCTCAATAAGATTGTCAAAGCCAGATCAGCAGAATGGCTTGGCGATAATCCACACCTTTCATTCTATCTGGGCGGCGAACAGGAGCGCAGTGAGGAATCGGTTCGCGGCCTGATATTCAGCTTCATTTTTGCTCTGATTGGCATTTTTGTCATTCTGGCCATTCAATTTAACAGCATCAGTTATCCTCTGCTGGTGATGCTGGCAATTCCTTTTGGCGCCATCGGTATCGTCGTCGGTTTCTTTTTACACGGCCAGCCACTTTCATTTATGGCTATGATGGGATTTGTTGCCTTAACCGGCGTAGTGGTTAATGCATCACTGGTGCTGGCTGTATTTATTCAGCGACAATTAAAAGATGGCGTGGACTGGTTTGAGGCAATTATCGAAAGTGGCAAACGCCGCTTACGTGCCGTACTGCTGACAGCCATCACCACCGTGGTCGGACTCCTGCCCACGGCCTATGGCTGGGGCGGCTTTGATCCGTTCGTGGCCCCGATGGCTCTGGCATTGTCCTGGGGACTGATGTTTTCAACTTTCATCACGCTGTTTTCCATCCCGGCATCGCTGGCGGTTGGACTGGATATTCAACGTGTATTGCACCGGCACTTCAAAACACGCAAGCCAGCAACCCCATAAGATACTCATCTATTTAGAATATCCTCTTTTCAACAGTAGATTTTTCTACTTTAGGAGGGTCTCCTGGCTGTTAGATAAGCATATGGAGAATTATTGTTTTTTAATCTTTATTTCACCGCGACATCATTGCTCACAACTATGGTTTGAACATCTGATGCCGCTCCCTCCCCCCTCCCTTTAATGGCATCAGACTTATTCCCAAAAGCCCCGCAATGCGGGGCTTTTTTTTATTACCTGATGAAAGCACTTAATCCAGTTAACCTAGAAACCTCAGTTGGACGTGCGTGCAGGGTGTAAGATATGGATTTGAAGGGAGTAACGGGGGAAATCGCCGCCACCTTATTGGTGATAAGAGTTTTTCCCGTATAGCAAAGCAAATTCAGAGCTTGCGCCATGTGGGTGCTTCCAACTGAGGTTTCTAGGGTTAATAACCATAGGTAGAGCAGCTGCGTTTACGCTATACTACAGATCATGAAAACACCGGACTCCTCTCCACCGGATATCAGCAAAACAGCAGCCTGGCATGCTATTGATGCGGATAGCGCATTAAACTCAACCGATTCAACTCCGGATGGGCTCTCTACCCCTGAAGTTGAAAAACGATTGCACCAATTCGGACCGAATATCCTGAAACCTCAGGAAAAGCAGAGTCCATTCATGCGCTTTCTGATGCAGTTTCACAATGTTCTGATTTACGTGCTACTCGGTGCAGGCCTTGTGACATTATCTCTGAGCCACTGGGTTGATAGTGGCGTCATCTTCGGGGTGGTCATCATCAATGCGATCATCGGTTACTTGCAGGAAGGCAAGGCAGAAAAAGCTCTCGATGCCATCCGCAACCTTCTTTCACAGCAAGCCATGGTTAAACGAGACGGCCATTTTGTCAGCCTGCCAGCAGAATCATTGGTGCCAGGCGATATTGTTTCGTTGCAATCGGGTGATAAGGTTCCTGCCGACCTGAGGTTGTTCAAAATCCATGATTTACGCATTGAAGAAGCCATGCTTACCGGCGAATCGGTACCGGCAGAAAAAATAACACAAGCCGTTGCAGCCAGCGCCACCATCGGTGACCGAAAAAACCTTGCGTACTCCGGCACTCTCGTCACCTACGGACAAGGACAGGGAGTGGTGATTGCCACCGGCGATCTCACAGAAATCGGACGCATCAGCAACCTGATCAGCCAGGTTCAGATGTTAACCACCCCGCTTCTCAAACAAATGGCGCTGTTCAGTCAATGGTTAACCCTCGCCATCGGTGGCCTAGCTGCTCTGACATTCGCCTATGGCGTGATATTCAAAGGCTACTCCGCCAGCGATATGTTTCTGGCAGCAGTCGGGCTGGCCGTGGCAGGTATCCCTGAAGGTCTGCCTGCCATTATGACCATCACGCTGGCCATCGGGGTACAACGCATGGCGGGTAAACATGCAATTATCCGGCGCTTGCCAGCCGTTGAAACCCTTGGTTCAGTGACCGTGATATGCTCGGATAAAACGGGCACATTAACCCGCAATGAAATGACCGTCACCTCTGTCACCACAGCCAATGGCATCATTGAAGTCACCGGTTCGGGTTATGACCCACATGGCACATTTTTAATCGATGATAAGGAAATCAGTCTCAATCATCATCCGCAATTACAAGAGATGGCTCGGGCTGCCATGCTGTGCAACGATGCCCGCTTATCTGAACTACAAGGTCAGTGGCATATGCAGGGCGACCCGACTGAAGGTGCGTTGGTCACACTCGCCATCAAAGCCGGATTTCAGCAGGATCTGCTTCATACCCGATTCCCCCGCTCCGACATCATTCCGTTTGAATCTGAACATCGTTTTATGGCCACACTCCACCACGATCACAACGGGCACGGGTTCATCTACCTCAAAGGTGCACCGGAACGCGTGATGGAAATGTGCCATTACCAGCGACAGGGCGGGATCGATCTCCCGCTGAATAAGGCACATTGGGAATCATGCATACACAAAATCGCATCGCAGGGTCAACGGCTGCTGGCGATCGCCTTTAAAACAGCCCATGATAATCAACAACACCTCACCTATCAGGATGTTTCAAGTGGACTGACATTACTGGGCATGGTCGGCATTATCGACCCGCCGCGCAATGAAGCCATTGAAGCTGTCCGAGCCTGCCAGCAGGCTGGCATCCGTGTTAAAATGATTACCGGTGACCATGCCATCACAGCCAGTGCCATTGGAGCCAAAATGGGCATTGGTGATGCTTCCTCCGTCATGACGGGCATGGAAATGGACAAGCTTAGCCTGCAAGAACTGCAACAGGTTGCCGAGCGCACCAGCATTTTTGCCCGCGTGTCTCCCGAACAGAAACTCCAGCTGGTCACCGCACTTCAAGCAAGTGGTGAAGTCGTCGCTATGACTGGCGATGGCGTCAATGATGCGCCAGCCCTTAAACGAGCCGATGTCGGAATCGCCATGGGTATCAACGGCACCGAAGTTGCAAAGGAAGCAGCCGAAATGGTGCTCACGGATGATAATTTCGCCTCTATTGCCCGCGCTGTCGAAGAAGGCAGAACCGTTTACGACAACCTGAAAAAATCAATCATGTTCATTCTGCCAACCAATGGTGGTGAAGCCTTCATCATTATTGCCGCCATAGTCATGGGTAAAATGCTACCGATCACCCCGGCCCAAATTCTCTGGGTGAATATGATAACGGCGGTTACGCTGGCTCTGACTCTGGCCTTTGAGCCATCGGAACGTCTGGTCATGCAACGACCACCACGAGACCCTGCAGAACCTATTCTCTCTGCCTTCCTGATCTGGCGAATTTTATTTGTCTCGGCAATTATTGTCACCGGCACTTTCGGCCTGTTTCTATGGGAGCGTATGCACGATGCGCCGCTTGATGTAGCACGCAGCATCGCCGTCAACACGCTGGTGATGTTTGAAATATTCTATCTGTTCAGCGCCCGCTACCTGCTTGCCCCATGCCTGACCCGGGAAGGATTAACCGGCAATCGGTATGTACTGTACGCCATTGTGCTGTTGATCGTGTTCCAGCTGGCTTTTACCTACCTGCCACCCATGCAACTGATGTTCGGCACAGCCAACATGAGCCCGGAGGCATGGATAAGAGTTGTTGCCGTTGCCAGCTCCGTTCTTTTCCTCGTCGAGCTCGAAAAGTGGATATTAAGAATACATGGAAGAAATTCATGATGCTTTTCACGTGGCCTGACATGATCCGAATAGCCAGTGTAAGCGATTCTACTTATGCAATATGCAGTAGCACTTTCGCACCCAGCCTTTAACCTGTTCTTGAAACAAGAGAGAGGCAGGGAGAGTAACCATGACTGCTCCAGTTATTATTTGCCACAGAACAACACCCCTAATGAATAAACATTAATACTTCGTTCATATGGATATCACAGTGAATTACTATGGTTTTGCCATCTGGCGCTGACACCCTCCCTCCCCTCCTTAGTCGGTGCCAGAGGATTTCCCAAGAGGCTGACCTGATGGTTGGCCTCTTTTTCTTTGGGCAGCAGACATTTTCGACAACTCATGGCAAAAACAGACACAAAAAAAGCCTGCCAGACTAAGGTCTGACAGGCTTTGAATCTTGTTAAATCAGAAAAACTTAAGCGATTGCTTTAACAGTAGCATTCAAACGCGAAGTTTTACGCGATGCCTGCGCAGGATGGATAATGCGCTTGGAACCAGCGCGAGCCAGCAATGATTTAGCAACATTCATTGCTTCATTGGCTGCTGCTTTATCGCCACTTGCAACTGCTGCTTCAACTTTCTTGATAGCAGTGCGCATAGCAGATTTCTGCGAGCGGTTCGCGATTCGTTTCTTGGCATCCTGACGGGCGCGCTTTAATGATGATACGTGGTTTGCCACAGATAAAACTCCTTACTTTGCAATATGCATCATCTGACCATCAGTCATGCACTTGCACATAAACCTTAAATGTGGTGCGAAACATATCACCAAGTGCCCGACTGTCAACACAAAATACAATATTACCCTCTTTGAGCTCACGAAATCTGCGCACCCATCCATGCATCCATGCGCCAGCCATGCTAGGATTCGTGTCGGTTAATCTTTGTCGGAGTCTCCGACAGTATAGAAAAATGAGGATTCAAGCATGTCAGGTCACAGTAAATGGTCCACCATTAAGCACAAAAAAGCCGCAACTGATGCCAAACGCGGCAAAATATTTACCCGTTACATTCGTGAAATCACCATTGCTGCCCGCGCCGGTGGTGAAGACCCGGATGCCAACCCCAGACTACGCGCTGCAATTTCTGCTGCTAAAGGCGTCAACATGCCCAAAGACAACATCGAACGGGCCATCGCCCGTGGTGCAGGCGGTGATGATGGTGCCAATATCGAAGAAATTCGCTATGAGGGCTACGGCCAGGCTGGTGTAGCTATTCTGGTTGATGCCATGACAGACAACCGCAATCGAACCGTCTCCGATGTCCGCTCGGCTTTTAACAAGGGTGGTGGAAATATGGGAGAATCCGGCTGCGTGGCGTGGATGTTTCATCAGAAAGGTCAGCTGATGTTTGATCGACTGAACTACAATGAAGACGCCATCATGGAAATCGCTATGGAAGCCGGTGCTGAAGATATTCAGGACAAAGCCGATGAAGGCTATATCGAAGTACTGACAGACCTGGCCGGTTTCCCTTCAGTCTGCGAGGCCTTTGAAACGGCCGGTGTAGAAGCGCAAGTCGCTGAAATCACCTGGATTCCTGAAAACACCATCGATGTCGAAGGTGAAACCGCAGAAAAATTACTGGCATTGATTGAAAGACTGGAAGACCTGGACGATGTACAAAATGTCTACACCAACCTCAACATTTCCGAGGAAGAAATGGCGCGGATAAATGGTTAAGGAAACGCTGAAGCAGACTTTGCGACGTAAACATTGAAAACATTACGCATATTGGGCGTTGATCCGGGCTCGCAGAAAACAGGTGTTGCTGTTCTGGATGTCCGGGGCAATCAACTGAAACATGTTTATCATGGACTGATCCGGGTACAGAAACTTGAATTCGATCAGCGCCTCTACCATTTGTTTTCCGGCCTGGGTGAAGTAATCCGCGAATTCAAACCCGACACCGCCGCTATTGAAGATGTATTTGTTTCCAACAATGTATCTTCAGCGCTGAAGCTGGGGCAGGCACGCGGCTCGCTGGTGACTGCCTGTGGCCATCATGGTCTCAGAGTTCAGGCCTATTCGCCGACGCAAATCAAGCAGGCTGTAACGGGCTTTGGGCGGGCGGATAAACTGCAAATTCAACACATGGTCAAAATCTTACTGCGTCCACCTGAACCGCTTCAGGAAGATGCCGCAGATGCACTTGCTGTCTGCATCTGCCATGCGCATCATGTGCCCATGCAAAAAATACTCAAACAGGATATCCGATGATTGGTTGGTTAAGTGGAAACATTCGAGATATTCAGTCGGACGGCCATATCGTCGTCGAAACCCATGGCGTCGGCTATGATGTTGTAGTCAGCCTGCAAACGCTTTGCAATTTACACATGGGAAAAAATGCTGAACTGCATATTCATACCCATGTCCGTGAGGATCAATTCATCTTGTTCGGCTTTTCCACTACGGATGAGCGCGAAATGTTTCGCAAACTTAATACTGTCTCCGGCATCGGCGCTCGTATGGCACTCAATTTAATGTCCGGCATGTCGTGTATTGAACTTGCTGCAGCTATTGAGCAGGCCGATGATCTGGCCATTGCACGTACACCTGGCATCGGCAAAAAAATAGCTCAGAGGCTCATCCTTGAATTACAGGGCAAACTGCAACTGGATACCCCTGTATCGGCCGGTGATGGAAATCTGCGCGATGTTCGCTCGGCTCTGGTTAACCTCGGCTACAAACCGCCTCAAATTGATAAAGCACTCAAACAAGTGCAGCCATCGCAGGACTTTGAAGATGCCTTCAAACAGGCGCTTAAGGCACTGAACTGATGATGGACATGGAGACTGACAATCCGCTTGTTCGCGCCACTCCGATGTTGGATGACGTAGATGCAGCGCTGCGACCCAAGCGTCTGGATGAATATATCGGCCAGCAACAGATTCGCGATAATTTGAATGTTTTCATCAAAGCTGCGCAGGCCAGACAGGAATCACTGGACCATGTACTGCTGTATGGCCCGCCGGGACTCGGAAAAACCACACTGGCCAACATTGTCGCATACGAAATGGGCGTGAATATCCGCTCCACATCCGGCCCGGTAATTGAAAAGCCGGGAGATCTGGCTGCTATCCTGACCAATCTGGAAGAAGGCGATATCCTGTTTATCGATGAAATCCATCGCCTCAGCCCACAGGTGGAAGAAATTCTCTACCCGGCGATGGAAGATTTTCAGCTCGACATCATTATCGGACAAGGCCCGGCCGCGCGCTCTATTAAAATGGACTTACCTCGCTTTACTCTGCTCGGCGCAACCACCCGTGCAGGCTTGCTGACCAATCCGCTGCGGGATCGTTTTGGTGTCATTTTACGCCTTGAATTTTATTCCCATGCTGAGCTGGCCCAGATCGTGCAACGATCATCACGTTTGTTAAACATGCAAACCGAAGCCAGAGGCTGCCTTGAAATCGCCAAACGATCACGCGGCACACCGCGCATTGCCAATCGTTTATTACGCCGGGTTCGTGATTTCGCCGAGGTCGAACATGATGGCGTGGTCACCCAGAGGGTCGCCGACATGGCCTTGATACGACTTGAAATCGATGCACTGGGACTGGACCAGATGGATCGGAAACTGCTGATTTCGCTGATTGACCAATACAATGGAGGACCGGCCGGATTGGATACACTGGCGGCATCCATCGCTGAAGAGCGTGATACTATCGAAGATGTACTGGAACCTTACCTGATGCAGGAAGGCCTGATCTCCCGCACACCGCGTGGCCGCATCGCCACCCCCACAGCGTACGCACATCTGGACCGCGAATTACCGCATGAGTCCGGCTCGCGAAAAAGGCCGTACAGCGCACAGGGAACACTGCTCGAATGATGCCTGCACATCAGTTTCCGGTACGCGTGTATTATGAGGACACCGATCACGGTGGCGTTGTCTATCATGCCAATTACCTTAAATTTATGGAGCGTGCGCGCACGGAATTCATGCGTTCACGTGGCGTGGAACTGGATCAGTGTGAAGCACAATTCGATGTGATTTTTGCTGTCACCACAGCCCATGTGCATTTCATTAAACCAGCTCGCTTCAACGAATTACTTACAGTACACACAAGCATCAAAAAATGTGCAGGCGCACGCATTTATTTTGAACAACGTATCAGTCGCCAGCATGCTGATGAACCGCCTTGTGAACTTATCCATGCAGATATCACTGTAGCCAGCATCAGTCGGCATGGCGCAGTCAGGCGGATTCCGCAACAACTTCAGCAATGTCTGACTACTTAAATATACAACCCGCATCACTTGAAAAGAGGATAAATAATGAATGAGCAATTAAATATTATCACACTGATTATTCAGGCTGGCCCTGTTGTTAAAGGCGTGCTTATTTTACTGGCCCTGCTCTCGATTGCTTCATGGGGCGTTATTTTCAACAAGCTGCGCACCTATCAATCAGCCAAAAGCAAAGCCGCTGCATTTTCAGAAACTTTCTGGAGCGGTGCCGACATGGACAGCATTCTGGCCGGGATTCCGAGTCGCTACCCGAACAGCCCGCTACCCAATATTTTTCAGGCCGGTTATCGCGAATATATGCGCCAGCGTCGGGAAACCGATGAAAACAACCCCGGTAAAATCGTTGCAGGCGGTGGCCTGGATGGTATTCGCCGCGCTCTGGATGCCGCCCTTTCACGCGAAATGGATGGTCTGTCGCGCAACCTGTCGTTTTTAGCAACCGTTGGCTCCACCTCCCCTTTCATCGGCCTGTTCGGCACCGTATGGGGCATCGTCAACGCATTTCAGGGCATTGCCATGACGCAAAACACCTCGCTGACAGCTGTCGCACCGGGTATCGCCGAGGCTCTGGTTGCGACTGCTTTTGGCCTTGTTGCGGCTATTCCAGCTGTCGTCGCTTACAACAAGTTCACCTCAGATCTCAAGCAGATCAGCTCCCAGATGGATCAATTTTCAGCCGAGTTCCTGAACATCATGTCCCGGCATATCAGGAACTGATATGTGGGCCGGACAAAGCAAATGGAGTCAGGACAAAGAGCCGATGGGCGAAATCAATGTCACACCACTGGTCGATGTGATGCTGGTGTTGCTGATTATTTTCATGGTAACAGCCCCGCTGCTCACGCAGGGTGTGAATATTGACTTACCCGATGCTGATGCACCGGCTATGCAGCAAAATATTGCCCCGGTGGTGATCAGTATCCGTGCCGATGGCTCCACCTTCATTCAGGAGCATAGTATCAAACGCGATCAACTGGCCGCTCGTATTCAAGCCATGCGCAAAGCCAATCCCAAGTTACCGGTGTTTATCCGTGGTGATGCAAAAACGCCCTATGAACATATTGCGCAGATCATGAGTCTACTTGAACAGGCAGGAATTAAACAAATTGGCCTCGTCACAGAACCGTCGCACGCATCTTAGTCATGCTTCATCGTCACACCCGCTCAGTGGACTGGATTTCCTGTTCGCTGTGTTGGTGCATGTCTGCGTCATCACCCTTGTCGCTGCACTCAGCTGGTGGCATCAACAAAAACAACCCGAGCCATTGAAGCGAATTACTGTATCGATGATTTCAGCTCAGGAGCTGGCAAAGATGCAACACCAGCAAAGCAAAAAGAACATCCCACCCGCACCCGTGAAGACAAAAAAGCCGGGCATCAAACCAGAACCTCCCAAACCGGCCATTAAACCCAAGCCCATCGATAAACCAAAACCCGTACCGACGGTCAAAGCTGAGCCCAAACCTGCGGTTAAACCAACGCCGGCCAAAACCGCACCCAAGAAAAAGATTGATGAGAACTATGATCCGTTTGCGCCCATTGCATCGAGTGGCAATCAAAAAACTGTAAAGAAACCATCGGGCAACACAACGACCCAAAACGATATGAGTACGATCATCAGCAAACAATTATCGTCCAAAGAACTCGACCGCTACATTGCCATGATGCAAGCCGCTGTGCAGCAACAGTGGAAAGTTCCGGCCAGCATTTCAAATTCCACGCCGGACCCGTTGGTGGAGCTTCATTTATCACGCAATGGGCATGTTCAAAGTATCCGCATTCTGGAATCTTCCGGCAATACAGCACTGGATGAATCACTGATCGCAGCCATTCGTGCAGCGGCACCTTTTGAACTGCCTGAGATGCAATATCAGGCATTTATGAGCAACAAGCTTCGCTTCCACCCGCTCAAATAGCACGGCCTGTTACCCGGCAATCAAACCGACAATCAATAAAGCAACGATATTGACGATTTTAATCATCGGGTTCACAGCCGGTCCGGCAGTATCTTTATAAGGGTCTCCGACCGTGTCGCCCGTTACCGAAGCCTTATGCGCTTCCGAGCCTTTGCCGCCGTTATGACCGTCTTCAATATATTTCTTGGCATTATCCCATGCACCGCCACCCACCGTCATTGAGATTGCCACGAATATCCCCGTGATAATACAACCGACAAGCATACCGCCGAGTGCTTTGGGCCCTAACAGAAAACCCACCGCAAGAGGCACCAGCACCGGAATTAATGACGGAACTATCATTTCTTTTAAAGCTGACCTGGTAAGAATATCCACTGCCGTCGAATAATCCGGGCACGCAGTCTTTGCCATAATGCCGGGGATTTCTCTGAACTGCCGACGCACCTCGATGACGATACTCTGAGCCGCATTACCTACGGCCTCGATTGCCAGCGCACTGAACAGATAAGGCAATAAACCACCGATAAACAGGCCGATAATAATTTGATGATCAGACAGATCAAATGCTACATCGCCCATATATCGAGACAATTCGTGTGTGTAATCCTGAAAAAGCACCAGCGCTGCCAGCCCCGCCGAACCAATGGCATAACCCTTGGTCACGGCCTTGGTGGTATTGCCTACCGCATCCAGAGGATCGGTCACCGCCCGTACTTCTGCAGGCAGTTCAGCCATCTCGGCAATACCACCGGCATTGTCGGTAATCGGCCCATATGCATCCAGCGCTACGATCATTCCCGCCATCGAAAGCATGGATGTAGCTGCAATAGCAATACCGTAAAGACCAGCCAGAGAGAAAGAGACGTAAATACTCAGGCACACCACCAGCACAGGCCACGCTGTCGATTTCATAGATAAGCCGAGGCCAGCAATAATATTGGTGGCATGACCAGTTTCAGATGCTTTGGCGATTTTATGCACCGGTGAAAACAAACGGCTGGTGTAATATTCAGTAATCACCACCACTGCGGCTGTCAAAGCAAGACCAACCAGCGTGCTGCCATACAATGCCATCACCGAATACATACCGTTACCGTTCATCAACCATGCCGTAATCGGCAGGAAAAGAGCTGCGGAAATAGCGCCGGATACAATCAGGCCGCGATATAGCGCCTTCATCACTTTATTATCCGGTCCGATTTTCACAAAGCGAATGCCGACAACCGTTGCCACAATCGATGCCCCACCCAGCAGTAAGGGATAAACCATTGAATTGGCAAACTCGGCAAAAGTCAGTGAAGCCAGCAACATGGTAGCAATCATCGTCACGGCATAGGTCTCAAACAAATCAGCCGCCATACCGGCACAGTCGCCGACATTATCGCCGACATTATCGGCAATAACTGCCGGATTACGCGGATCATCCTCGGGGATACCTGCCTCTACTTTACCCACCAGATCAGCACCCACATCCGCGCCCTTGGTAAAAATACCTCCGCCCACGCGAGCGAATATCGAGATCAGTGATGCCCCAAAGGCTACACCGAGAAGCGGCTGCAACATTCGCGATGGCTCACCACTGCCAAAGATCAGTAGCGCAATAAAGAACAAAACCACAGCCAGCAAGCCCAGACCAACCACCATCAGGCCGGTCACCGCCCCACCGCGAAAAGCGACCTGTAATGCGGCATTACGTCCGAAAGCGGCAGCCGCTGCAGTACGCACATTGGCTTTGACCGAAATATTCATACCAACAAATCCGGCAGCCCCCGAAAGCACGGCACCAAGCACAAATCCGACAGCTGTAGCAAACCCGATAAATATCAGCAGCAGTAATGCAAAAACCACACCTACGATCAAAATAGTTCGGTATTGCCTTCTCAGATAGGCACGAGCTCCTACCTCAATGGTGCTGGCAATCTCCTGCATTCTGGCATTGCCAGGGTCCTTTGCGATAACCCACCGAATAGACTGACGCGCGTAAAAAACCGCTCCTGCACCACAAACCACGGTGAGAAGCAAAGCTGACACTGATATATTGCCCATGATGAAGTCTCCTTGACCGGAAAGTATTGTATGCCTGATACGGCACACATATAACCACCAGTTTTGATCAATTAAACATGGAAAATCGGACTATCAGAATACCAGGCGGACGCATCAAAACAGGGATTGATGCAATCAAATCAAGCGTATTGAAGCGGATCTTTTATACCTGTCTTGGCAAAGCCGGCCAGCCGGTAAGTACAGGAATCACAATGACCACAGGGCCTGCCCTGTGCATCCGGATCATAGCAAGAATGCGTCAGACTGTAGTCAGTTCCCAGACTCAGTCCAAGCTCGATAATTTCTGCTTTATCAAGCTCAATTAAGGGTGCCACAACTTCCAGTTTACATCCTTGTACTCCGGCCTTGGTGCCCAGCCGGGCTGTGACCTGAAAGGCATCAAGAAAGTTCTGTCGGCAATCAGGATAGCCGGAATAATCAACGACATTCGCGCCGATGACGATTTTTTCTGCTCCCACCGTTTCAGCCAAACCGGCTGCCAACGATAAAAAAACAAGATTCCGGGCTGGAACGTAAGTTATCGGAATGCAATGAGAACCGGCCTCATCTTTCGGTACAGCCATATCGGAGGTCAACGCCGAACCGCCAATCACCGACAAATCGACGGCAATGATACGGTGATCTTCAACGCCAAAAAATTGAGCAATTCTGGCTGATGCGGCCAATTCAACTTTATGCCGCTGACCATAATCAAAAGCCAATGTATGACATTGCCAACCCTGCTGTTTGCTCGCCCATGCCAGTGCCGTAGCTGAATCCAGCCCGCCGGAGAGCAATACCACCGCATGCGTCTGACCGGACGACTCACACACCGGTTTTCTCCGCTCCCCAAATCACCTTATGCATTTGCAACTGCATCCGCACATTCAAAGCATCTTCCAATATCCATGCCACCAGATCCTGCGGATTCAGTGAATCCCAACAAGGAGAAAAGAGAATACTGGCGGCTGTATCTGATAATTGTTCAGCCAGCAAATCACGCGCCCATTCGTAATCATGACGATTTGTCAGCACAATTTTTATTTCATCCCCCGCTTTTAACAAAGAGAGGTTGCGCCAGTCATTGGATATTTCTTCGCCACTGCCTGGGGTTTTGATATCGAGAATATTGCACACGCTGGACGGTACTTGTTTCAGACTGATCGAACCGGATGTCTCCAGTTGCACGATTTCTTTCACTGCTGTCAAAGCCTGCAACAACTCAGGTGTACCACGTTGAGCCAATGGCTCTCCTCCGGTTACCAACACCAGATTCGGCGACAAGGTTTTAATGTGTTCAACAATGGCTTTCACCGACATCTCTTCTCCGGCAGAAAAGTCCAGAGCCTGAGGCGTATCGCAATACACACAGCGTAGCGGACAACCAGCCAGCCGGATGAAAATACAGGGCAATCCAACCAGAGAACTTTCACCCTGAACACTGGTGTATATCTCATGCACGCGAAGCTTAGTCATGCGTAAAAAATTATCGATTAACGGGTTGCGTAGATGCAGGCGCAGGTGTGGATGTTGACGGCGCAGTCGTTGACGGCGCGGGCGCTACGGGGCTATTCATCTGTTTGAATTGTTCCTTGGCCTGACTTGCAGCCAGAGATTCAGGATAGGCTTCGACAAGATTCTTCAGTGTTTCTTTCGCTTCTGCTGTTTTATTCAACAGCATTTGCACCTTGGCCAAATCAAGCAAGGCCGCTGAGCGCTTACCACTTTCCAGATCAGAACTCGTCAGCCCTTTCAATATCAACTCAGCTTCCTGATACCGTTTTTCAGCCAGCAAACTTTCACCCAGCCAATATTTTGCCTGCCCGGTATATTCCCCTGCCGGATAATTTTTGATAAACGCATCAAACAAGGCTGATGCTTCAATGAATCGGTCACTCTTGAATGCCAGGTAAGCTGCGGAATATGCATTTCTTTCATTAGGATTTTCATTCACAACTGAAGTCCGCGCAGCAGAAGTCTTTTCATTGGCTTGTGAAAGATTCTGTTGAGAATCAGCACTCTGAGTTTGAGTAACATTGGCCTGATGGGTGGCATCTTTCTTTAAGGCCTGAATTTCTTTGCGTGCGACGGTCCGGTCGTGCTTAACGGTTTTATTGATAACACGAAAGCTGGCCATCATGGCATCAAGATCTTGCTGCTGGCGACGCGCCAGCATCTTTGATTCAGCCAGTGATTCATTGAGCACTTCAATTTGTTGCTCAAGCTCAAGCACTTTAAATTTTGTACGTGCCAGTTCCTGCAACATCTGTGGTTTATCCAGCACCCATTGCTCAGTTTTAACAGGCTCCGGCTTGGCGCAACCAGCCAGAACAACAAGCACCAAGACAACGGCCATCGGTAAAACCGATGGCCGCCTGATCAAACAAAACGATGTCTTATTAACGACTAACAATGTCCGCACGACGGTTCTGTGCCCAACATGCTTCACCACTGCCCTTACATGCAGGACGCTCTTCACCAAAAGATACTGTGTCGATACGATTGTCGTTCACACCATGTGCAACCAGATAAGACTTTACACTGTCAGCACGCTTCTGACCCAATGCCAGGTTATACTCACGGCTTCCGCGCTCATCACAGTTGCCTTCAATCGTTACTGATACGCCAGCATGGTCATTCAACCAGGCCACATAGCCATCAAGCGTAGTCTTACCTGAAGCATCCAGACCAGCACTGTCAAAGGCAAAATACAGTGCGCTTGAAACAGGCTTAACTGTTGAGTGCTGAACTGGCTTCACAGTCGGAGATCCTGGTGATGTGTTTGATGATGAAGCACCATGACTGCTGGTGGAGTCTGTTGTATCGTGCTTGGCACAACCCGCAAACATTAAGCCGGTTGCAGCTGCCGCGATGATTAAAAATTTATTGATTGCTGTTTTATTCATGTCTCTCTCCCTACAAAGCTCATAACATCTAGTTTTTCTTTCAAAAATAACAAATGTTTGAAGGCCAGCATTGAACCCCAATCCATAGCCGATGTCCAGAAAAAAACACGTCTGCCTGTGTCAGATTACTGCTTCGACCAGGCAGGATCAGACGCATCATTTTGGGGCGAGGTCACGCTTTCCGAATGACCACCCCAGGATGGAATACGATAAAGCTGACGGACACCATGATCTTCAGCCGAATACAGCAACATTTGCCCATTCGGGTTCCATGCCGGTGATTCAACACGATTACCAGTCACCAGATAACGCATGTCAGAACCATCAACACGCACTGTTGCCAGCGCATATTCCCATTTTTTACGCGTAATCAGAGCGATTCTGTCACCCTTTGGCGACCACGACGGCGATGTGTTGTAATTGGAGTCAAACGTAACACGTTGCGCCTTGCCTCCGGATACAGCCTGACGATATACCTGTGGCGAGCCGCTACGATTGCTGGTGAAGGCAATCCACTTTCCATCCGGTGACCAGGTCGGCGTGGTGTCTATGGCCGGATTATCGGTAAACTGTTTCCATGTCTGGGTTTTCAGATCATAAATGTGAATTTCTGTATTGCCCGTATACGACAGTGCAGCGGCAATGTAACGACCATCCGGTGAATATTCGGGCGTACTGTTCAAGCCACTGAAACGCCCGAACGGAAGACGCTTGCCTTCATTCAAATCAAACAACTCAAGCCTCGGCCGATTACCCACATAGGTATTGAGCGCAATAAACCGACCATCCGGCGACCAGTCTGGCGAAAGTAGCAACGTAAAATTCCTGCCTATTGTTTGCAGATTAAAAGTGTCCTGATCCATGTACATCAGATCGGACTGATCCCCCACCTTTTTCACATAAACAATGTGCGTATTAAAATATCCGGGAATGCCCAATGCAGATTCATAAACCAGATCAGATACCTGATGTGCCAGAGCTCTTAATCCATCTTTCTGGATCTCGTAACTGCGCATCGCCAGCCTCTCCCCCTGAAACGGCCGATATACACTGACATCCACATACCAGAGTGAATCATGCTCAGTCAGCTTTGTAGCCACCAGCACATCCGTCCCAATAAGTTTCCAGTCATCATAAACAATGCCCTGCATGCTTTCTTCAGCCGAAACAAGAAAAGCCGCCGAATCAAGGGCTTTGAATGACTGACTGGACTCAAGATCTTTCTCGATAATCGCTTGAAGCAAGCGCTGTTCAGAACTGTTTTCCGGCTCCGCATCCACCAGCACGGCAAGATTCAAAGGCTGATAATCCGATTGAAAGATATCAAATTCAACAGCTTGCGCAGACCCGATATACATGCCCAGAAAACATACCAGAGCACGGGATAAACATTGTATTTTCATACAGAGCTTTCTATCGCCTCAACAACGAATTGCAAGCATGAATCATGCCGAAAACATCCACCAAATCTTCAGCCAGACAGAAATTACATATGTTTTCATGTAAAGACTTTTTTGCGTACTTTATTGGAATTAACGCCATAATCATCACTATCCCTTCAAAAACGCCCTTCTCCTGCGTTACCCTGCCATATTGAGTCTCTGGTCATATGAAAAATACGGGTTATCCTACCAGCTATGAGCAAAGATAATTTTACCTATGTAGACACTCAAAACAGCCTTGAAACAGCATGCAAGGAACTAAGCGCCGAACGCGTATTGTGCGTGGATACCGAATTTCACCGCGAATCCACTTATTACCCGGAATTTGCCCTGATGCAGATATATGGTGGCAAACGTTGCTGGCTTATCGACCCGCTGGCCATCAAAGACTTATCACCGCTTTGGGAGATTCTGACCAATCCCGAGATACTTAAAGTGTTTCATGCCGGCTTTCAGGATATTGAAATCATCTTTCAGGAATCCGGAAAATTACCTACTCCGATGTTTGATACCCAGATCGCTGCTGCATTATTGGGTTACGGGCAACAGGTTGGGTTTGGCAATCTTGTACAGCGAATCCTGAAAAAAGAACTTGCCAAGGGTGAGTCGTTCAGTGACTGGCTTGCACGCCCGCTGAACAGCAAACAACTGCAATATGCCGCCGATGATGTGATCTGGCTGATGCCGATCTTTCAGCATCTGCGTGATCAGCTCAAAATAAGAAAACGCGAATCTTGGTTGCATGAGGAACAATCCAACCTCTGCAATCTTCAGAGCTTCGAACAGAATGTTGATGAATTCTTCTGGCGTGTCAAAGGGGTCAACAAGCTCAAAGGCGCTTCACTCTCTGCCTTGCGCGCATTGGCGGCATGGCGCGAAACCGAAGCCCGCAAACGCAACCTGCCCCGCCGTCGATTAATATCGGATGAGGTACTTGTCGATATCGCCAAGCGCTCATCACTGGATGAAGAAACACTCTCAAGAATGCGCGGCTTATCGCAGGGAACGGTCAAGCGATTCGGTGAACATCTCATTGAAGCCTGGCATAAAGGCGTGCACGCACCCTCTGAAAGCTGGCCGAAACTACCAAGCCGTTCCAGCAATACCCGAGGCACTGAAATGCGCCTTGAGTTGCTATCGACCCTGCTGCGTCTCAAAGCCGAAGATGGCGAAATCGCTTCATGCATTCTGTCGAGTAAATCCGAATTATCCGCTCTGGCATCGTGGGGACTTCACCGGAAAAACAACCCTCCAAAATTACCCTGCCTGGAAGGATGGCGTTATGAGCTGGTTGGGCACGATCTGCTCCGCTTGCTAAACGGTGAAATTTGTCTGCATCTAAATCCTGAAACAGGCCTGCCCGAAATCACTGACATCAACGGTCTTCGCCAATGAACTTTGGTTTCTCGATTGATGCACTCAATGGCAGCGGCAGCAAAGCGTGGCGCTTGCAGCGGGATCTTAAACACTGGCGCAGTTGCACTTATGCAGAATCACTTCAATCGAACGACGCCTTACTTACAGATGCAGCACAAGCTGAAACGTGGGTGCTGCGACGCATGGCACAGGATAAGGATTTTCAGCTGGCTGCCAAAACCAAAGCGGGCATGTTTGATTTTCTAATGCGTGGCATCTTTGCCCATGCCGTGCTGCACCGCCTCACAACAGCCCCCATTCCTGACAAGCAACAGATGATTCAAACCATCAGGAATTCATTACCGGGTACACCATGGTTACTTTACCTGAATATTTCCGGTCATTTTCGAGCTATTGATACGCAGTCGAGCCGCATCATCGGAAATCTCGACATCGCCGTGCGTGGCGAAATCGCTTCCAGCCCTGATTATATTGGGCCGCTGGCCAGCGACAACGATCCTATGATGGGTGAGCTCTATCACCAATTTTTAGCCGGTTGGCTGGAGCATCTGACCACCTCCAACATGGCCGTATTTGTGCCCGATGCTGAAAAACTGAAAGAGGAATCCTTCTATCTTGAGGCCATCGACCGCTGGCAGCCAGAGCCGACATAACCCCCCTAAACTTGGCGACTTATGGCAAAGCAAGGTTCTGCAAAGACTGTTGAACCAATCAAGAAGCTGAAATGATGTTATTCATTTATCAGATTCACGCCCTGTACCCCATGTCGAGCACCTGCATTTACTGGATGAGCATGGCGTCATCATCACCGCAGCTTCAATGCAATATGATTTCATCAGTCGCTTCTTTGCCCCGAAATCCGGTATTGATGAAAACCCGGTGACCGGCTCATCATTTACCCGACTGGTTCCATATTTGGCTGAACAATCGGGCAGAGATCAACATTGGCGATATCACTTCCTGAATGATTGGCCATAAGTGGAGGAAATGATGCGTAATACATTCAATGGGGCTGATGGAAAACCACGTTTTTATTCATAAGTGGGACAGCAGTGAGTCTGACTCGATTAATTTCGCACTGCAAGCCTTCAAGTATTTATCTATTGAGGTTTCATTAGTTGTCATTATTAAACTGAAGTTTCACCGTTTTTTTAAGGGGCGGCTATTTTAGTCAAGTTGGCATGAAAATTTCTTCGCAATTTTGATGCCAAAAACAATCGTTATATAACAGTAGGTTACATCTATATTAACTTGTTTCCGGCAGCTCCGTCATGTAGAATATTTCAGCGTAAGCTATTGATATTTATGCCAAAAGGAGCCTTCCCTATGTTTATTTTACATC
>Ga0210005_1000628_pt1 | contig 26992 bp, 29 predicted proteins | sample CryGey02umfilter_3_FD_183961 | JGI IMG/M metagenome (GOLD analysis project Ga0210005, IMG submission 183961) | Groundwater microbial communities from aquifer in Utah, USA - Crystal Geyser 4/9/14 0.2 um filter (SPAdes) (version 3) | ecosystem: Environmental > Aquatic > Deep subsurface >... | reverse complement strand
TAAGAGTATTCGTTCCGACTCAGTTAGTTTCTTATGCTTCATATTCACCTCCTGTCTTTTTTCTCAGGAAGTGAATTGTACCTAACAAATTGTTCCTAGGGGGTTGCGATCGTTTCTAGAACTTGTGTCTATTAAATAAGTTTGGGGCGGTGATATAATGGTTAGTGTATGAGATCTGTTTTGGCTGACTTTCCCCTACTAAAGACTCGTATAAGAGGTAAAAGGATCGTTTATTTGGACTCCACTGCAACTTCACTGAAACCCCAAGCTGTTCTTGATGCTATAAATTCATACAACACGGAGTATTCGGCAAATGTATTTCGGGGTCTTTATGATATCTCAGAGCGAGCAACGGCGGAATTTGAAAAGGCACGCGAAAAAATAGCCAAGTTTATTGGAGCAGCTATATCAAGGGAGGTTATCTTTGCGCGCAATGCGTCGGAAGCCTTAAATCTTGTAGCATCTACCTGGGGGAAAGAAAATATTAAGAAGAATGACGTAGTTGTCACAACAATAATGGAACATCATAGTAATTTTGTTCCATGGCAGCAACTTGCAGCAGAAAAAGGGGCAATTTTAAAGGTGGTAGGCTTAGATCTAGATTATAAACTTGATGAAGCAGAGTTATTATCCGCAGTTAAAGAAGCAAAACTTCTAGCGTTAACTCATATTTCTAATGTGTTGGGGACGATAAATCCGATACGGTCACTTATTAAAAAAATAAGAAAGATTAATCCAGACATTGTAATCATTGTTGATGGGGCTCAATCAGTGCCTCATATTTCAGTAAATGTTAGCGCGCTTGATTGTGACTTTTTTGCCTTCTCAGGTCATAAAATGCTGGGTCCAACTGGAATAGGGGTGCTCTGGGGAAAGACTAAGTTATTAGAACAGATGAGACCATATATGTATGGTGGTGAAATGATAGAGCGTGTAACTCTAGATAAGAGTACGTTTCAAGAAATACCCCTAAAGTTTGAAGCTGGTACACCTAATATTTCAGGTGCTATTGGACTTGGTGCGGCTGTAGATTATCTTAAAAGTATTGGAATGGATAATGTCAGGAAATATGAAGAAAATTTAACAGAGCTGGCACTGGATAAACTATCGAAGTTAAAGAATATTACCATGTATGGACCCGGTAACGCGAGTGAAAAATGTGGGGTTGTAGCATTTAATGTATTTGGTAAGAGCAAGAAGCTTATTCATCCGCATGATGTAGCGCAGATTCTTAATGAAGATAATATCTGTGTGCGATCTGGTCATCACTGCGCAATGCCTTTGCACAACGCGCTTAAATTAGCTGCAACAACGCGCGCTTCTTTTTATATTTACAACACCGAGGAAGATATAGATGCATTGGTGCTGGGTTTAAAAAAAGCTATTAAAATATTAGGGTAGTTATTATGGATATATATAGGGAGAATATTTTAGACCATTACCGCAATCCTAGAAATTATGGAAAGCTTTTAAAGCCAGATATTACTCAGATTGGAGACAATCCACTTTGTGGAGATAGCATTAGTATTCAGATACAAGTTTCAAGGGACAAATTAACAGAAATTCGGTTCACTGGCAAGGGTTGTGCTATTTCAATGGCAGCTACCTCCATGCTAACTGAGCATGTGCAAGAAATGAACTTATCTGACTTGCGCAAGCTTTCTAAAGATGATATTCTTGAGCTACTTGGTACAACTTTGAGTCCAACTCGCTTGAAGTGTGCTTTGTTACCAGTAAAAACTTTGCAGATAGCTGTAAATGCTGTAAGCATGAAGAAAGGAGGCTAATATGTCAGATACACAAACTAAACAAGTAGGTGATTTATCCGTTACTGTTGATCGAAGTTTATGTATTGGAGCAGCTAGCTGTGTTGCTGTAGCTCCTTTTGCATTTGAATTAGACGATCAGGCAATAGCGATTATTTTAGATAGTGCGGGTCAAGAGAGTAGCGATACATTGCTGGATGCGGCTCGTTCCTGTCCAGTGGATGCGATTATAATCACAGATAAAAATGGTAAACAGCTACACCCATGATCGATTTCACGTGGAAAATTGGCGGGCCTGCTGGTTTTGGCATAAAGACAACAGGGGATATGTTCTCAAAAGTGATGATGCGAGGGGGGTATCATATTTTTGATTATGTTGAGTATCCTTCTTTAATTCGCGGAGGACATAATGTCACCGAAACGAGAGTCTCTTCTAAAGAAGTATTTTCCCAGAAAAAAAATGTAGATGTATTAGTAGTTCTCAATAAGGAAAGCTACGATTTACACAAGGCTGAGCTATCAGAAATTTCTTATGTAATTTATGATAAGGATCAGTTTGAAATTAAGCCCGAGGAGGTAGTAAAAGGCGTAGAGCTTATTCCTGTGCCTTTGCGTCAAATAACTAAAGATGTAGGAGCGACAAAAGTCATGGAAAATAATGTTGCCTTAGGAGCTTCACTGGGTCTAGTTAACGCAGATCTTAAGCTGTTATTTGAGTTAATTGAGAAACAGTTTGGCAGAAAAGGTGAAGAAGTAGTTGCAGAAAATCATAAAGTAGCTGAAGCGGGATATAAGCATGTACAAAAGCTCACTAGTAAATTAGAGGTGCCATTTAAACTTACAGATAATCAAGAATATATTGAGCGTAGTTTCGTAACGGGGAATGATGCTGTAGCTCTTGGAGCAATAGTGGCAGGTTGCCAGATGTACATAGCTTATCCAATGTCTCCGTCTTCTTCAATCTTACATACTTTAGCAGCTGCAGCTGAAAAAGTGGGAATGGTTGTAAGGCATTCTGAAGATGAAATTGCTGTTATAAACAGTGCTTGTGGAGCTGGATATGCTGGGGCAAGAGTAATGATTGGTACTTCTGGAGGTGGTTTTTCACTGATGGTTGAAGGGTTAGGTTTGGTTGCTTTAACTGAAACACCGCTAGTAATTGTTGATGCGCAGCGACCTGGTCCAGCAACAGGAATGCCTACTTGGACAGGACAAGGAGATCTACGTTTTGTTTTGCATGCACACCAGGACGATTTTCCGCGCATAGTGTTAGCGCCAGGAGATGTTGAAGAGTCATTCGAGTTAGGTTGGAAAGCCTTTAATTATGCGGAGAAATACCAATTACCCGTGTTTATTTTACTAGATAAGTACCTTTCAGAGAGTCATAAATCTACAGAGGCTGTTAAAGCAGAAGGAGTAACAATTGATAGAGGAAAAATAGTAGATAACTGGGATTCTAAAAGAGAACAGTATTTAAGATATAAGAGAACTGACGATGGAATAGCGCCACGCTCTGTTCCGGGGACGCCAAATGCTTTGTTTACAGCTAATTCATATGAGCACGACGAATATGGTTATTCAAGCGAGGATCCACAGATGAGAATAGATCAGGTAGGTCGGCGCAATAGAAAATTGGAAGAATTTGTTAAATTAGAATTACCGGAGCCGGAGGTTTACGGTCCCGCCGAGTCGGAATTAACGCTTGTTGGCTGGGGTTCTACTAAAGGACCAGTGTTACAAGCTATGCAAACAGATCATCTCAATTTTAATTATCTACATCTTAATTATCTCTGGCCATTTCCCTCAGCTAAAGTGAAAGATGTGCTTAGTAAAGCAAAAAATATACTTTTGATTGAAGGGAATAGTGCGGCTGAACTAGGAGGGCTAATTCGCCAAGAGACAGGTATTAAGATCGAGGATAGATATTTAAAGTATGACGGGAGACCATTTTATCCGGAAGATATTCTAGAAAGGATCAAAAAATAACATGAATCCAAATGATTACAATACCCAGCGACGACCAACTTGGTGTCCTGGTTGTGGAGATTTTGGTATCTGGGCAGGCGTAAAAGGGGCGCTGGCTAAACAAGGGTTATCTCCTCATGAGTTTGTAGTGGTTTATGGGGTGGGTTGTTCGGGTAACATGACTGATTTTATTAAATCATATGGATTTCATAGCTTACATGGTCGAGCAGTACCCAATGCAGAAGGGATAAAGCTCGCTAATCATGAATTACCTGTGATTGTGGTGGGGGGAGATGGGGATTTATTAGGAGAAGGATCGGGACATCTAGCACACGCGGCACGAGGCAATCATGATCTTACAGTTATTATTCATGATAATAGGGTGTATGGTTTAACTACAGGCCAAGCAGCTCCTACCGCGAGCAAGGGCTATAAATCAAAATCCACGCCCAAGGGAATAATTGAGGTGGGTATGAACCCATTGACCCTAGCAATGTCACAAGGAGCAACTTACGTTGCCCGTGGTTTTGCTGGTGATATTCCTCATTTGACCCAGCTAATTGATGCTGGAATGACACATAAAGGTTTTAGCGTGATAGATGTATTGCAACCCTGTGTAACTTTTAATAAAATTAATACCTATCAGTATTATCGAGAGAGGGTATATAAACTAGAGGATAAGGATCACGATTCCAAAGATCGTTATGCTGCTTATAAGCTGGCTGAATTGGCAGAAGATGAAGGAATACCAATTGGTTTGTTTTATCAGAATACGGATAGACCTGCATATCATGAGCAAGTAGCGAGCTTAAAAAATGGTCCATTAGTGAAACAAGAGGTTAAAATACCAGGTAATTTTGATGAATTATTGAATTACTTCAAGTAAGTTATTGTAATCTAGCACTCTCTATGATAAACTGCCAAACATTATGCCAATAATTTTGTCATCTAACGATAAAAAAGAAGACCGAAAACTCTATCCTGTTGTAACCATTAGAGATGGGGTTATTTTTCCTTCGTCTGAGTCAATTCTTACATTTGGACGATCTCGAACTTTAGGCGCAGTTGATACTGCTATGAAGACAGATAAGCAGATGATAGTGCTAATGCAAAAAGACTCCCGTGTCAATGAACCCCAAGCTGAAGATTTGCATAGTATTGGAACTTTGGTTAAGATTGAGAGAATATTGAAGAATGATAATGATGTAAATGCCTTGGTGCGCGGTATTAAAAGAGTCAGGGTTCAGTCATATAAGCAAATGGATCCATATATAGCTGTAACTGCCGTGGAGGTTGTAGATAAAGAAATTAGTATGACTGAGGATACTGAGGCGCTAGTGAAACATCTATCTGGTGATTTGAAGAGGGCAGTAAACTTGGGTAAGAATATTGATTTTCTCTCTTTTATGAACATTATGTCAGGCTTAAATCCAGGTGAATTATCCTACCAAGTGGCTTCAATATTAAATATTAAACGCGTGGATAAGCAACAACTACTTGAGGAGACAAATGTTAATAAAAGACTCCAAAAAATTGCAGAGCTTTTATCTCATGAATTAAAGGTGTTGGAGATAGAAAAAAATATTGCTTCGAAAACTCAAGCAAAGTTTGATAAATCTGTTAAAGAAGCCGTTCTTAGGGAACGCATGAAGACGATTGAGAAAGAGTTAGGCGATGATACGACTGGCAAGGAATTTAAAGAACTGGAAGATAGTATTAAGAAAGCACATATGCCCAAGGATGTTCATAAAAAAACAATGAAAGAGCTAGGTAAACTTTCACAGATGTCCAATTATAATCCTGAAGCCTCATATCTACGTACCTATATTGAAACACTCATAGAACTTCCATGGCAGCAAGAAAAATCTAGCAAGGTTAGTATTAAGTATGCAGAAAAAGTTTTGGATAAGGACCATTTTGGTCTCAAAAAAGCCAAAGAAAGAATCCTAGAGTATCTTGCAGTCATAAAGTTGAAGGAACTGCGACTGAAGAAAAAAGATAAATCATATGGTCACCCAACGATCTTATGTTTTGTTGGTCCACCTGGTGTGGGTAAGACTTCGATTGGTCGTTCAGTTGCCCGCTCATTAAAACGCGAATTTGTAAAAATGTCATTAGGTGGAATCCGCGATGAAGCAGAGATTCGTGGACACCGTAGGACCTATGTTGGGGCACTTCCAGGGAGAATTATACAAGGCATGAAGAATGCGGGTTCGACTAATCCTGTATTTATGCTTGATGAAATAGATAAAGTTGGAGCAGATTTTCGTGGTGATCCATCGTCTGCATTGTTAGAAGCATTGGATCCTGAACAGAATCATGAGTTTGTGGATCACTATCTAGAGGTGCCTTATGATCTTTCAGATGTCTTTTTTATTACAACCTGTAATAATCTGGATACTATTCCACCAGCGTTGCGCGATAGGCTTGAAATAATTGCATTTTCTGGTTATACAGAGGATGAGAAATACAAAATTGCAGACAACTACCTAATGGAAAAACAGCTTAAAGTACATGCGCTAACAAATAAAGACGTAGCTTTATCTAAAGAGGCTGTAAAAAAGATAATTGAAAGATATACAAGAGAAGCTGGAGTTCGCAATCTTGAGCGACAGATTGCAACAGTTTATCGCAAGATTGCACGTATGAAAGCTGAGGGTAAAAGCGGTAAGATTAAAATTGCCGCTAAACAACTTAATGACTACTTAGGTCCCTATAGATTTAAGCCATTACTAGCTGAGATAAAAGATGAAGTAGGTATGTCTACGGGATTATTCTGGACAGAAGCAGGTGGGGGAATATTGTTTGTTGAGGTAGCTTTGATGCCTGGAAAGGGAACCTTAAAACTTACTGGTCAGCTGGGTGATGTGATGAAGGAATCTGCTGAAGCAGCACTAAGTTATGTGCGTAGCCGTTACAAAGAACTTGGCTTAGATGAGAACTTCTATCATAGCCTTGATATTCATATCCATGTTCCTGAAGGTGCTGTAAAGAAAGATGGGCCATCGGCTGGAATCGCTATAACAACAGCGTTGTCATCAGCTCTTATAAAAATTCCAGTCCAGAAGGATGTAGGGATGACGGGCGAGATAACTCTCCGTGGTAGAGTGCTGGAGATTGGTGGAATAAAAGAAAAGGTAATAGCTGCTCACTCAGCAGGTATACGCAAGATAATTTTACCAACTGATAATGAAAAAGATCTAGTTGATATTCCTAAATATGTTAAGGATGATCTTGAGTTTGTATTTGTTGACCACATGGATGAAGTTTTAAAGCACGCTCTTTGTTTACCAAAGCCAGCAAAAGCCAATGCTAAAATTCCTCTATTTGCCCAGCTACCCAATTGAGGCTTATTTAAATCTTTCTTGTTATAATTACTATTAAAGTTGCTGCCATCGTCTAGTGGCCTAGGACGCCGCCTTCTCAAGGCGGAGACCGCGGGTTCAAATCCCGCTGGCAGCACAAAATAGTTTTGTTTTTATAGTATAATGAGTTTGGGTTTGACAAGAGCTTAGGCTATAGAGTAAACTCCATTTGATACATCCCAATCGGGATGATTTTTTTAGACTTATTTTAGAACATATGGTAGCTAATAAAAAAATAAAGGAAGAATTTATCTTGGTAACACAAGAAGGACTTGATGAGCTTAACACAGAGCTTAAGTTACTTCGTGAAGATAAGAGGCCCGATGCTGTAGTAAGGCTTCAGTCAGCTCGTGATATGGGAGATCTAAGTGAGAATAGTGAGTATTCAAGCGCAAAGCTCGATCTAGAGTTTATTGATGAGAGGATTACTAGTATAGAAACTAAGCTTAAAAAAGCAAAAGTGGTCGTTAAGTCAACTACAGCAAAAACTGTGGGTATAGGTTCAAAGGTTACAGTAGTAGTTTCTGGCAAAAAGGTTACTTATGAGATTGTTGGAGAGGGAGAAGCTGATCCTAAAGAGAAAAAAGTATCTCATAATTCACCGATAGGTGAGGCATTAAAAGGAAGAAAAGAAGGAGACACGATTAAAGTCAAAGCTCCAGTGGGTATTGTTGAATATGCAATTAAAGAGATTAAATGAACTTGATAACTAAAAAAGCATCTAAGACAAACTCCGCGTAGGGGTGTCTTTTGGTGGAAAAAGGCATCCCGGTTAATACCGGGATTTTTTATTGGTTTATAATACACATATGTTTTGGGTAGATAAATTAGCACAGGAGCTAAAGACGCGTAAATTAAAACTGGAGTGGGTTGATGACATGAAAACACCCTCGGGTCGTATTCACGTGGGTAGTTTGCGTGGAGTTATTATTAATGACCTAATTTACCGTGGGTTGATTGAAGCTGGAGTTAAGGCAAAATTTACATATGTTTTTGAAGATCAGGATCCTTTGGACAAGTTACCTCATTATCTAGATGAAAAAATCTGGGGAGAACATTTAGGAAAACCACTATTTCAGATTCCTTCACCAGAGGCAGGATTTGCTAGTTACGGTGAGTTTTTTGCTAAAGAATTTGAAGAGGTGTTTAACAATATAGGATCTTATCCAGAGATTATCTGGGGTAGAACTCTTTATTTGTCTGGAAAGATGAATAATGTAGTAAGAGAATGCTTGGATAAGGCTGACATAATTCGAGGTATATATAAAGAAATGTATGACAAGGATTTTAGCTCAAACTGGTATCCATTTAATCCGGTTTGTAGTAAGTGTGGCAAAATGGTCACAGCTGTTGTAACAGACTGGGATGGAGAACAGATCACCTTTGAATGTAGGAAAGAAGGTAGCTATACACCTGGTTGTGGAAATGTAGAGACTAAGTCTCCTTTTTCAGATGAAGGTCATTTTGCAGGTAAGTTGCCATGGAAAGTAGAATGGCCAGCTAAATGGAAGATTATAGGAGTAACTATAGAAGGAGCAGGAAAAGACCATATGGTGAGTGGGGGGTCACATGATTTTGCAAAACTAATGTGTGAGAGAGTACTAGATTATCCTGTTCCATACTCATTTATTTATGAATTCTTTTTACTTAAAGGAAAAAAGATGTCTTCGTCAAAAGGTCGCGGTTCTTCAGCTAAAGAAGTGTCTATAATTATTCCACCATCATTGTTGCGGATGTTGATGGTTCGCACAAAAATAAAGCGCCCAATAGACTTTGATCCAACAGGTATGACGATTCCTGATCTTTTTGATGAGTATGACCGCTGCGCTAAAGCATATTATGAAGATGGAGACGAAAACTTATCTAGAATATTTGAGCTATCTCATGTCGAGAAACTTACGAGTGAGATGCCATACTATCCTCGCTTTAGAGATGTAGCAACATATGTGCAGATACCAAACCTAGACTTAGTTGCTCGCTTTACTGAGCTTAAAGGTAGTAAGTTGACTACGCTTGAACAAGATATCTTAAATCAGCGTGTAAAATATGCCAAACTTTGGTTGAAAGATTATGCTCCAGAAGATTTTGTATTTGTATATCAAGAAAAAATGTCAGAATCAGCTCTTAACTTAAGCAATGGCCAAAAAGAGTTTCTTTCACAAGTAATTGAGAAACTAGATAAGAATTTAACTGGTGACGAAATTCAGACATTATTATATGAAATAGCCAAAGCGGGAAAAGAATCTGTAGCAAATGCTTTTGCAGCAGTGTATGTTTCACTTCTAGGGAAAGTATCCGGCCCAAGAGCGGGTTATTTAGTTGTGGATATTGGTGTTGATAAAGTTAAACAGAGATTTGCTCAGATTACGCAAGCGAGTAAAAAATGACACAATTACTTATTGCTACTAAGAATCCGGCTAAAGTGATTGAGTTTCAGAATTTACTTCAAGATCTGGATCTAGAATTAGTTACGCTTGCCGACTTAGGAATCAAGACAGACGTGAATGAAACAGAGGATAGTTTCCAAGACAACTCTAAGCTTAAAGCGGTAACATATTCTCAATTAACAAATTATCCCGTTATTGCGGATGATGGCGGAATGGAAATTTATAAATTAAACAATGAACCCGGTGTAAAATCTCGTCGCTGGATTGATGGAATACATGAATTTAGTGACGATGAGATTATAGGATATATATTGGGTAGAATGTATAATTTTAAGGGAGAGGATAGAAATGCAAGGCTTCGGGCGGTGGTAACTTTTGCACTTCCCGATGGACAAATCTGGCAAGAGGAGGCAATTGTGGAAGGATATATTGCAGAATATTCCGGAGGAACAAAGCGTGAAGGTTTTCCGTTCCGCTCAGTTTTTAAAATAAAAGATATAGATAAGTACTATCAGGATGAAGAGTTAACACCTGAAGAACAGAAGAGTTTCAATCATAGATTGAAAGCAGTTAATAATCTTAAGAAGGTTATTATTGATGAATTATGTTAGATATTAAATACATCCGCCAAAATCCAGATAAAGTTAAGCAAGGTACTTTAGAGAAAGGTTACAAAGCAGATGTTATAGATAAGTTGCTTAAAATCGATGGACAACGTCTTAAGTTGTTATTAGAGGTTGAAGAACTGCGTGCGAAGCAGAATGTCATTACTAATGATCTTAAAACATCAAAGTCTAAAGACTTTTTAGATAAAGAGCTTATTGAAAAAGCGAGTGTATTAAAACGGGAACTTAAACTTTTTGAACCGGAGCTGGATAATGTAGAAAAGGAATTTAATAAGCTAATGCTTGATATTCCCAATCCTCCTGCTGCCGATGTACCTAAAGGCAAAGGGGAATCAGAGAATGTTGAGCTCAAGGTTGTAGGAGATAAACAAAATTTTAAATTTAAATCTAAAGACCATCTTGAGCTAGCCGAAAAGCTGGATATCATAGACTTTGAGCGAGGAGCAAAAGTTGCTGGGAGCGGTTTTTATTATCTTAAGGGTGACGGATTGTTACTTGAGTTGGCTTTGGTTAGATATGGTATTGAATTCTTGAGTAAAAAGGGATTTACGCCTATGTTTACTCCTGATCTTGCAAGATCGCGTTACTATCTGGGAACTGGTTTCCAGCCAAGAGGGCCCGAAGCACAAATTTATACTATTGATGAAACAGACCTGGGTTTGATAGCAACGGCGGAGGTAACGCTGGCTGGATATCATGCTGATGAGACACTTCCAGCTGCAAAACTTCCCCTCAAATATGCGGGTTATTCACATTGTTATCGTAAAGAAGCGGGTTCATATGGTCAATATTCAAAGGGGTTGTATAGGGTACATCAATTCACAAAAGTGGAAATGTTTATATACTGCACAGCTCCCGAGTCGGTAAAAATCCATGAGGAATTACTGCAGCTGGAAGAGGAATTTTGGCAGAGTTTGGAGATTTCTTATCGTGTTTTAGAGATGTGTGCGGGGGATTTAGGAGCCCAAGCAGTTAAAAAATATGATCTTGAGGCCTGGATGCCAGGAAGAGGTGATTGGGGTGAGATAACTTCAACATCAAATACAACAGATTTTCAAGCAAGAAGACTTGGCATTAAATACAGAGATAATGATAAAACACAATATGTTCATACATTAAACGGTACGCTTGTTGCAACATCGCGTGGAATTATTGCAATCTTAGAAAATAATCAGCAAGAAGATGGATCTGTCTTGATACCTAAAGTGTTACAGCAATATATGGGAAAGGAAGTAATAAAATAACCATGCTTTTTGACTTCTTAGGTAAATTTTTTGATTCAAATGAAAGTGAGATAAAAAAGCTTCAACCTCTCATTGATCAAATTAATGAGCTATCTAATAAAACTAAAAAGCTTAAGGATGAGGATTTTCCCAAGCAAACCCAGAAATTAAAAAAAAGACTAGCTAAAGGTGAATCATTGGATGATCTTCTTGTGGAAGCCTTTGCACTTGTTAGAGAAGCTTCTTACCGGGTGATTGGAGAAAGGCACTTTGATGTGCAGCTTATTTCAGGAATAGTTCTACATCAAGGAAAAGTAGCTGAACAGAAGACTGGTGAGGGAAAGACCTTGTCTGCCACAGCACCGCTGTATCTAAATGCTTTATTTGGCAAAGGAGTGCATTTGGTGACAGTTAATGATTATCTAGCCCGTCGTGATGCTGGTTGGATGGGTAACATTTTCCATTTTCTTGGACTTTCCACTACAGCTATTATATCTGGTCAGCAGTTTATATTTGATCCAGAACATGAAGACAAAGAAGCCCAGGACTGGAGGTTAAGAAATTTGCGACCAATTACTCGTATGGAAGCCTATAAGGCAGATGTAACTTATGGTATTAATTCTGAATTTGGTTTTGATTATCTACGAGATAATATGGCAAGGAAAGCCGATGATATAGTCCAGAAGCAGTATAATTATGCAATTATTGATGAAGTAGATTCGGTATTAATTGACGAGGCACGAACACCACATATTATCTCTGCGCCTGACTCTGAACCAACACAAAAATATTACCAATATGCAGATTTAGCGAAAAAGCTATCAGAAAATCAGGACTATGAGATAGATGAAAAATCTAATACTGCAAATTTAACCGAGCATGGAGTAACAAAGGTAGAAAAATGGCTGGGTGTAGATAATTTGTTTGAAAAAGATTATGAAACACTTCATCACATCGAGGCTTCACTTAAAGCATCAGCTTTGTATAAGAGAGATACTCACTATATTGTTCGGGAGGGGCAGGTTATCATTGTGGATGAGTTTACAGGTCGGTTACTTGAAGGGCGGAGATTCTCTGAAGGAATTCACCAGGCAATTGAGGCAAAAGAGGGAGTGCAGATTCAAAGAGAATCTAAGACGTTAGCTACAGTATCATTGCAAAACTATTTTAGGATGTATGACAAACTTGCGGGTATGACGGGAACTGCAGCTACTGAGGCTGAAGAGTTTCATAAAATATACGATCTGGATGTTGTAATAATTCCAACCAATCAGCCTATTATTAGAGATGATCAAACAGACTTAGTGTATAAGACGGTTCGAGCTAAATATGCAGCCGTTGCAAAAGATATTGAAGAGAGACACGCAAAAGGACAACCAGTGCTGGTTGGTACTACTTCTATTGAACACAATGAGACCATATCTAAGCTGCTAAAACACAAAAAAGTCCCACATACATTGCTTAATGCTAAAAATCATGCACAAGAAGCACAGATAATTTCTGATGCGGGTAAGGTCGGAGCTGTTACTGTTGCAACGAATATGGCTGGTCGAGGAGTTGACATAGTTTTAGGAGGAATGAAGCCAGATAAGTATGAATATCAAAAATTTATTGGTGATGAAAGCTATAGGGATAACCCAGAGTATAATAAGAGAACCAGGCAAGCTCAAGAGGCTCATGATGAGGTGCTTAAACTAGGAGGTCTACATGTTATTGGAACAGAGCGTCACGAGTCGCGTCGAATAGATAACCAACTCAGAGGTCGGTCGGGTCGTCAAGGAGATCCTGGATCAACAATCTTCTTTGTATCTTTACAAGATCAGATCATGCGAATATTTGGTGGAGACCAGGTAGCTGGCTTAATGACGCGCTTTAAGTTGCCAGAAGATCAGCCACTTCAACATGGACTTGTTTCTCGAGCAATTGAACAATCACAAACTAAAGTGGAGGGTTTTAATTTTGATATTCGTAAACGTTTAGTTGAATACGATGATGTTTTAAATAGACAACGAGAGATAATTTATGGTCGCCGCCTTAAGATACTAAACGGCGAGGTCGATACTAATGAGCAAGTTTATAACATTCTTATTAACGAAGTAACAGAGATTGCTACTCAAGCTGTTTCTGAAGATGAAAAAGGGCAAGACAAATTGCCAAGTGAGATAGTTAAAGAATTTAGCACAATTTTACCAATAGACGATGCATCTAGTCAGAAGCTGGCTAATGATGTTGAGGGATTGTCTGATGAAGGTATTGCCAGGCTCCTACTTAGCCATGTTGACAGAGTGTATAAGGAACGAAAAGAACGAATTGGTGAGGAAATTATGAAGGAGGTAGAGCAGTGGGTAACGCTTAGCGTAATTGATTCCCTCTGGATGAATCATATAGATTCATTGACTGAACTACGCGAAGGTATAGGTCTTAGAGGGTATGCTCAAAAAGATCCTTTGGTGGAATATAAGAACGAAGCCTTTCGCATGTTTGAGCAACTATTAGCGAGCGTGGACTTTGATATTGCTCGACGTATTTTACGTGTCGATGTAAAAGTGAATCCAACGGCTGACACAGCAATTACTAAAGCGGCTGAGCAAGCACAATATTCGCACGAGCAGCTAGGGCAATTTTCTCAACCAAAGCAATCTCCAAAGGGGACTCTTGAGAAGCCTTCCGAACAACCTAAGAAGGAACCAGTTGCAAAACAGAAAGCACCAGGTAGAAATGACCCCTGCCCCTGCGGTTCGGGAAAAAAGTACAAAAAATGCCACTATCCTGAATATGGTTAAAAAAGTTATTACAGTAACTTCTTAGTTTGGGGAGATTGGCGTGAATGGTGGTATGTCAATATGATTTTCGATATGTTTTACTCTCTGCATGGTTTCGGCAAGATCTTGATCGAGTCTTTTGTCCATGGTGTCGAATCTTTTAACAAGTCTATTTTCCATTTTTTTCAAGTCATCCTTAGTAGCAGCTTTTTCACTCAGCTCTTTCAAGTCATCCTTAGTAGCAGCTTTTTCACTCAGCTCTTTCAAGTCATCCTTAGTAGCACTATTTGAAACTTTTTTACTAAGTTCTTTGAGATCTTCTTGTATTGAGCCCAATTTTTCATTGAGTAATTTACTTACATTGTCTATTGTCATATGAAAAGTATAGCATAATTTTATGATAAACTCTCTTAAAGAGAGCGGTTAATAATATGGAGATAATTGAGGTTAAAAACAAGGAAGAAGGAGCTAAAATAGCTTTTGAATTGCTTAAAAAAATAGTTAATAAAGAAACAGTTATGTTTCTCTCTGGAGGTAGTTCACCTAAAGATCTATATAAACTAATCTCGAATGATAAATCTCATTCAGTTAGTCCACTAGCTTTTTGTACGGTTGATGAGCGGTGGGGCTCCCCAGGTCATAAAGATAGCAACGAGCTGATGATAGAGCAAACCGGTCTATATAAGTACGCAGCAGGTGCCTGTGGTGCTGCGGGAATTGAGGTTCATAAAATACTTGGTGGAATATTAAACCGCAATGAAACTGCAAATCGATATAATGTTGTTTTAGAAGGCGTGTTAGCTCGCGCAGAAAGTAGTGTGACAATTATGGGAATTGGCGTTGATGGGCATACGGCTGGAATTGCCCCAGGGATTAAGTTAGGCGCAAAGAGCCTAGTTGAAGACTATAGCCATGTGGCTTCAGATTGGCAATATCCAGAAAGAATTACTCTTACACCCAAGGCTTTGGAGATAATAGAAAAGCACATAATACTAGCATATGGGGAGGAAAAATTATTGGCGCTTAGAGCGTTGATAAAAGGAAACAACGAGAATTACTCTAGATTAGAAGGAGCAGTATACCTTATTACAGATCAAAAACTTATCTAAAGATTCTAAAAAAACTTAACTCAAGCCTCCAAGTAAAACACGTATTTTCTCTGTAGCTTCAGTTGGTGTAACTCTGTATTTTAGGAACACATCATCTGCTCCTGCATCAAATGCTTCTTTTACGTTTTCTTGTTGACCATAATTAGTTAACATGATGACCTTCATACTTTTAATACTTTCTGTTTCTCTTATCTTTTTTAAGATATCCAAACCAGATATATTTGGAAGCACGATGTCTAAGATAGCTAAATCATATTTTTCCGATGTTAATTTTGTAATTCCATCTTGACCATCAGCTGATACTATCACTTCGTTACTATCCACTTCGAGTGCAGTTTTGTATAACTGTGATAAGCTTGTGTCGTCTTCAACTAGTAATATTTTTGCCATTGTTTCCTCCTTTCATATCTTGTGGTCCCCGTAGAGGGAGCCAGAACTTAAATGTGCTTCCCCTCCCAGGTCCTTTGGAACTAGCCTCTATTTTTCCGAGGTGTGACTCTATTATACCTTTTGCTATAACTAAGCCAAGTCCAGTTCCTTTAACCTTGCCTGTTTTTCCTTTTCCGAACTGTTTAAACTTTGAGAAAAGACCTTTAACCTCTTCTTCATTTAATCCAGCGCCTGTATCTATAATTTCAATAATAACCCCTTTGTCTGCTTCTGGATGTACAAAGATAGTTATTGTTCCTTTGTCTGTATACTTTATAGCATTTGAAATGAGATTGTTCAACACCTGTTCAATTCTGATAACATCAAATTTAATTTCTGGCGTGGCAGGGTCGTATTGGGCTGTCATTGAAATACCTTTTTGAGTTGCTTGTGCGCTAAATTTGCCAACGACTTTATCAACGGTATCTTGTATTTTACCTAGCGTGGGTTCAATCTGAAACTTACCAGCTTCTATCTTAGCAACATCGAGAATTTCTCCTACAAGTTTGAGCATATGTTCTGAGTCTTCTTTCATAGTTAGTAAAAGCTTCTTCTTCACTTCTTCGGTAAGCTTGCTCTCGTTGACGATCATATCTGTTGTTCCTCTAATTGTTGTTAGAGGTGCACGGAGTTCATGTACAACTTTTGCAGTAAATTCATCACGCATCTGGATTAATTCTTTTTCAGCAGTTACATCGCGTAACAAAATTGCGGTACCGGTTAATTCGTTACGACTATCTTTTACAGGTGTAATGAGTAAATGATACGCGCGGTTGTGAATAATAATATCTTCTTGTTCGGTTACGTGTTCATTACGTATTGCCTCGTCAAGTTTTGTGCGAAGATCTACTATGCCTTGGAGGCTATTAGTAATATCTTTAATAGTTGGCTCAGCAAGGTTTGTCAATTGTAGGATTTTTACGGCAGATGGGTTGAAAACAATTATACGTAGGCTACGGTCAAGCATAATAACGCCATCTTCCATTGATGCAACCATTGCATTTAGTTTCCGTCTTTCTTCTTCTAAAATAAGTTTTAGTTTTTCATAATGTCTTGCTGCCTCTTGGGTGATTATATATAGAATTTTAGCTCTCTCAAGGTTGTAAATATTTAAACTGGGTGAGGCAATTGTTATTATTCCTAATATTTTATCTTCAATTACAAGTGGAAGATTAAAATATGAACCAACCTGGTTGTCAGCTGCATTGTCTAGTATTGTTCCTGAGATGGCTTCTTCAATGTATGCAGTGCTAATGTCCGTATTGAGCATTATTGAGAGAGCAGACAACATTTTGAGCTGTGTATCTTTGATAAAGTTATGATTTACGGATTTGGCAACATAGCTGTGAAAAATTATATGATTGTTTTCTTTGATCATATATGAAGCTGTACTATACTCAAGAATTTCTTTGAGTGATTCAGTAATTACTTCAATAATTTTAGATACATCGAGTGAATAACCAATTCTTTCAGAGAGTTCTTTTAAGACTTCTGCATGGTAGGCTTTTTGCTTTAGTTGGAGTTCTCGGTTTTGTTGAGATTGATCCCGATTGCTGATGTCTTCATATAGGTCTTTTATATGTGAGTTTTTAGCGTGGTGCTCGTAAAACAATGTATACGATAGATAAAGTAATAGGGCGGTAAGTAAACATATGGTGGTAAAAAAGGCAGCAACAAGCATATCTATTATTTTCTACAATACTGGTTTTTGTATATCTGGATACTTGGTTAATAATGTGAGCAGCGTGTTTCTTGTGGTGTGGGGAGAGATTTCAATATATAGTTTGTTTATGTCATTTAATATTTGTTGTGGGTCAGAAAGGATTTTAAGAACGTTGCCATTTTCATCAACCCGCAGGTTCTTAATTTGCCTGGCAATGTCTAGCCCAATGGATGGACCAAGAATTATCATTTGCTCCTGAACGAGCTTAGTTAGTAGATGTTGATAGGTTTCCTGGTTAATTGTCATTTTTTACCTAAAAATTCTCGTGTTTTTTCGACCAACATGGAGGGTGTAACTTCATATTTCAATAGTATTGCTGTTGCTCCAGCAGCCTTAATGGCGTCTGTGTCTACATCTCCTGCATAGTTGGTAAGTATTACAACGGGGCTATTAAAGTCCTTATTTTCTGTGAGCATTTTGAGTATAGCTAGTCCATTTGTGTCTGGAAGTCTAAAATCTAAAAAAACAAGATCTGGTTTATTGTTAATAGCTTGGGAATAGCCATCCATGCCTTGTTCTGCTTCGAGAACTTCGTGACCGTCAGTCTTCAGCATTGTTGCGTACATCTGTCTCATTGCGTATTCATCTTCAATGAGCAATACTTTAGCCATGCTTTCAATTTACCAGATTCCCAATTCATTGTCTACTAATCACACTCCAGGAGTGATATAGGTTCACACCTCTGGAATGTAAGCGTTATCTTCAAGTATTATATGTTTAATTTTCTCTATGTTTCTTTGATAAGATAGCCTGTCTAATGTAAATTTACTGAGATCTTCTGGAGAGCTATAAAATGACATTAGGTGTTTTTTGGTGATGAATCTACGATTGAAGATGTTCAGGTAGTCTCCAAATGAGCACCAAGGGTGATTCATAAGTTGATTGAAGTCTTTTAATATATATGATGTTAGTGGATTAAGATGTATATATCTTCCTACGTGTATAAATTGCTCCTCTGTCTCAATAAGTGTTCCTTTAAAAGGCGATTGATATAGTGAACCTACGCGTTTATTTTTTGTGTTCAGGTATCTTGCGTAACTATTTTGTATCCGACTAGTGAAATTACTAATCCCATTATCGACATTCTGCTTAACTAATAGATGATAGTGATTTGGCATAAGGCAAAATGCATATAAATCTACACGAGTATTACTTGCGCTATAGAGAGAATTTAAAGCTTTCTTTTTCAACTCGTCTTCGAGTCTTAGATAATATGAAAATCTAGAGTTGATATTCAAAAAGTGGTAATACTCTATAGTATTAATAAACAATTGATATTCTTTTTTTGTACGAAAAATTGGTTGACTTGCTACGCTTCTGTTGAAAACGTGATAGACCTGACCTGTAACGAAAGGTGTTTTGCGCAAAGGCATAAGTTTACTATAGATGTTGCATCCTTAGGTGTCAACCCATATCACTCCAGGAGTGTGAGGGATTGCTAGCTATAAGATCTGTTAAAATGAGGTGTATGGATGAGTTAAAGGAACGCATAGAATCATTAAAAGCTAAGCTTGATGTAAAGGGAAAGCAGGAGTTGATTAAAGATCTGGAAAAACAGTCAGAAGGTGCGGGATTCTGGCAAGATCATGAGACCTCGGGTAAGAAAATGAAGAAATTGTCTCAATTGCAGCGAGTTATTGAAAGGCTTGAATGGCTGGATGCATTAATGGAAGAAGGGGAGGAAAAAGAACTTGTTAAAGAATTGGAAAAGTTTGAAGAAGAAACTTACCTTTCTAGTCCTTATGCAGATTCAAATGCTATTATCTCTATTCATTCAGGACAGGGAGGAACTGAAGCAATGGACTGGGCTCAAATGCTGTATAGGATGTATATTAGATACATTGAGAGTAAAGGTTGGTCTTGGCAGGAAGTAGAAAAACAGTCGGGAGAGGAAGCGGGAATAAAAAGCGTAGTATTAGTAGTCGAAGGTGAATATGTATTCGGCCATTTGCAGGCCGAACGTGGAGTGCACCGATTAGTTAGGCAATCTCCGTTTAACTCTGATGGCCTTAGGCAGACATCTTTTGCTCTTGTGGAGGTACTACCCGTTATTGAAGACGATGGAGAAATTATCATAACCGATGATGAGATTGAGTGGGTATTTTATCGTTCTTCGGGTGCTGGTGGACAGAATGTAAATAAAGTTTCAACGGCAGTACGCCTTACACATAAACCAACGGGAATAGTTATTACTAGCCAGACTCAACGAAGCCAGCATCAAAATCGTGAAACTGCATTGAATATACTTAAGTCCAAGCTATGGGAAAAACAGCAACAAGAGCTCGTAGCAAAAGAAGCACAGCTTAGAGGTGGGTACATTAAACCAGGATGGGGAAATCAGATCAGATCGTACGTACTTCATCCGTATCAGATGGTAAAAGATACACGCACAAACGAAGAAACATCACAGGTAGGTAAAGTACTGGATGGGGATATCGAACAATTTATCCAAGCATACTTGAAAAAGGTGCAGGATATATAGTATGCTGTAAGTTGTATTATGGATAATAAAAAAACAGTTGGTATTTCTAGATATGCACCAGTACTCTTTGTGGTGACAATGATTGCCCTGGGTATTTTTTCTGGCCTATTTTTAGGTAAACAATCTAATCCTGCTACAAGTAATAAAGGAAAAACAAAAGTTATTCAGTCGGATAAAATGGTAGGTTCAACAGATAAGGAAGCCTTTTCAGATAGCGCTACTGGGGTTTTGCGTGAAGGCGGGGCAGATGGAGAAGGAACACATCACTTGGAGCGTGAAGGAGGTCCAAGTCAAAATGTTTATTTAACCTCATCTGTGCTAGATATGAGTCAGTTTGTTGACCAAGAGGTCACTATTTGGGGCGAGACTTTTAGTGCAGAGAAAGCTGGATGGTTGATGGACGTAGGGTTGCTAGAGCTCAAAGAATGAAATTTCTAACCAGTTACCTAGAGAGTAGTTCACGTATTTGGGGTGTTGTGGTTTTTAGTTTGTCAGTTGTTATCGGTTTGTTTACAGGATACTATCCAGTTTATCGTCAACAGTCATTAGTTGGTAAGCTTATTGAGACAGATAAAGAATATAGAGAAGAGTCAATGGGTCAATTAAATTATCAAATTAGACATTTTTCTGTTACAACAAATGATCAAGTTTCACAAAGTAACTAAAAAGTTTGGTACGGGGAAAACTGCTCTCTCTAATATCGATTTTGAAGTGGAGCCAAAGGAATTTGTATTTATTGTAGGTCCATCTGGCGCTGGAAAAACCACTTTATTGCGCTTATTAACCAAAGAATCTGTACCCACCTCAGGTGAAATTTACGTTGGCAATGTTAAGCTAAGTGCGCTTCCTTATTCAAAAATTCATGAATTACGTCGTAGTATTGGTTTTATTTTCCAGGATTTTAGATTGCTTCTGGATCGTACTGCATCTGAAAATGTAGGAATGCCGTTGGAAGTAGCTGGAGTAGCAGTGGAGGAAATTAAGAAGAAAGTTGAGAAAGCTTTAAAAATGGTAGGTCTAATAGACAAGCAACACCATTTTCCTGTTCAGTTTTCTGCAGGTGAACTACAGCGTCTATCGTTAGCTCGTGCAGTAATAGGAGATCCAGCTATAATAATTGCAGATGAACCAACTGGTAATCTAGACCCAAAAACATCTTGGGAGATTATTGATTTGTTACAGAAAATTAATGAGAAGGGTCATACTGTAATTGTGGCAACGCACGATCAAGACGTGGTTAATAATCTGAAAAAGAGAGTTATAACTATTAAAGATGGGGAAATAGTTAAAGACGTTAGAGAGGGTAAATATACATTATGAGACATATTAAAGCAGTTTTTAGTCATATACAGAGAACACCTTACCAAGCTTTAGCTGGAGTTATGATAGTTTCTATTACATTTTTTGTGGCTACGTTATTTTTGTTTCTCGGAGTGTTATCTTCCTCAATGCTGTCGTATTTTGAAAGACAACCTCAGATAACGGTATATTTTGAAGATACAAAGACTAAAACAGAAATAGACTCCTTAGTTAAAGAGCTAAAAACACTTGATTCCGTGTCTTTCGTTAAGTATGTATCGAAGGATGAGGCTTTACAAATTTATCAGGAAGATCATAAAGATGATCCACTACTTCTGGAGATGGTAACGGCAGACATACTCCCGGCTTCCCTTGAGATCCAAGCTGTAGATGTTAGTAATCTGGAGACAATTGCAAAACATGTGCAGGACGTAGCTGGGGTTCAAGAGGTTATTTACCATAAGGATATTGTAGATCGCTTAGTATCTTGGACTAGGTCGGTGCGGGCTCTGGGAGGAATATTGTTAGTTGTTCTTACAATAGAAACGCTCTTAGTAATTTTAACAATTATTGGGGTGAGAATTGTAAATAAGCGCAGTGAGATTTCAATAATGCAGCTTATTGGTGCATCGCGCTGGTATGTAAGAATGCCATTTGTTTTAGAAGGTGCTTTTTATGGATTTATGGGAGCGCTTTTAGGTTTTGTGGCTAGCTTGGGTCTTATTTTGTATCAGGCACAGTTTTTTTCAGGTCTCTTAATTGGGATTAGTAATTTGCAGTCTAATTTATTGCCAGGAATACAGGTGTGGCCAATAACTGGACCATTTGTGCTTGTTATTTTTGCTATAGCTTCAATTTCTGGTGTATTATTAGGAACTCTGGGTAGTCTGATTGCAGTTTCTAGGTACCTAGAGTAAATTCTATGAAGGTGCCGAGATTTTTATTATTGACTCTCTTGATTGGGATAATTTTCCTAGTGAGCCCCTATTCGATTCTTGCCCAGGTCAATGAGGAGAGTAAAGCACAAGAAATTCTTGAATTGGAACGCAAGTTGTCTGAAACGAAGTCAAAGAAAAATACGCTTTCTTCACAGGTTGAATATTTAACTAATCAAATACGTCTCACTACTCTTAATATTACCAATACCGAAACTAAAATTGATACACTTGAGGAATCAATTGAAGATTTAGGTGATAAGATAGTGAGGTTGGATAGTTCGCTTGACTCTATATCTAGATTATTATTAGAGCGAATAGTTGCTTCATATAAGTTTTCTGCGCAGGCGCAGAGTGCAGTTGATTCTCCTTTTTATCTATTGTTGTCAAGCAATGGATTCGACGAGCTTTTTCGCAAATCTCGTCAGCTATCAATAATTGAAGAGTACGATACGAATCTTTTATTGGCGGTAGAGAGTTCCAAATCTGGATTTGAAAAGCAGAAAGAGCTTAGAGAACTTAAGCAAGAGCAATTAGCTCAACTACAGGACAAATATAATAGCCAAAAGCAGGTTTTAGGCTCTCAGACTGCAGCTAAGAACCAGCTTCTGGAAGTTACGAAAAATGATGAAAAAAGATACCAAGAACTACTTGCTTCAGCAAGAGCCGAGCTAGAAGCTATTCGAGCGATTATAGTTGGAGGCGGAAGCGAGGAAGAAGCTGGAGAGGTTAACGAAGGAGACAGGATAGCTTCGGTAATTTCTGGAGCTTCTTGTAATTCAAGCGGAGGTCATCTGCATTTTATTGTCGCCAGCGGTGGTAATACGTCAAACCCATTTAATTATCTAAAAGGAGGGATTGAGAATGAGAACTGCTCAGGGTCGAGCTGTGGTAGTTCTGATGGAGATGGATTTAGTCCCTCAGGAGACTGGAACTGGCCGATTGACCCAAAGATTATTTTTTCTCAAGGATACGGTTCTACATGGGCTGTTAAAAACACTTGGGTAGGGCAGATATATTCAGCTCATAATGGGATAGATGTTAAAAGTGGCTCTTCTTCAACAGTCAAAGCAGTTAAAGCCGGAACACTTTATCGTGGGTCTTATTCAGGCTCAGGTGGCTGCAGACTAAAGTATGTAAAGCTTGATCATAAAGATTCAGACCTAGAGACCTTTTATCTGCATGTGAATTATTAAATAGCGAAACAAGGCAAGACCTTGCATGAAATGAAAGGTCTTGCCTTAAGCGAGCAAAAAGTGTTGAAGACTCGGAAACTATTATTAAGTTTGTTTGTTTATTTAGTCTTGTCTGTAAGTCCTCTTTTTGCCGCAGAATCTAGTGTAGTAATTAATGAGTTTTACGCAGGAGGAAGTGGCAGTAGTGACCCAGATTGGGTAGAGATTTATTTTACAGAAGAAGAGGATCTTAGTAACTATTATCTTTCGGAAGAGGGTGGAAAAACAAAACAACTTAGTGAAGCTGAATGCGAAGAAGGATATTGTGTAGTTACATGGTCAAGGTGGCTAAATGCTGATAGAGATGTTATTAAATTATGGGTAGTTATTCCGAGTGAAGCAGTAGTTGATGAAATCAGTTACGGTGATGATGGTAATATTGCTTCTCCAGGTGAAAATCAGACAGCAGGGAGAATTGCTGATGGGACTGGAGAGTGGGTGTTTTTTGAGGGAGGGAGTAAAGGTAAAACTAACAATGAAGCATCTGCGTATGAAACCCCTACTCCCACTCCTTCAAATACTCCAACCCCCACGAAAACTCCTACACCAACTAAGACTCCTACACCAACTAAGACTCCTACTCCAACTAAAACCCCTACTCCCCAGCCGGACGCAACTGCTACACCAACTACTACACCTATTGCAGACACAACGGTTATACCTACAAAAAGCTCCAAAATTAAGCGAGCGATAAATTTGTTTATTCCTACTGCCTCACCAGAGGCTCAAATTGAGGGCGTTTTAGGTGAGGCAACGAGTAGCGCTGAGGGTCTTGACCTTGATCTAGGAGGCGTGTTCATGTCCTTGGGTGGATTATTTGTAACTGGCGCAGGTTTGTATGTTGCTCAACTTAAGGCGAGGCCTTTCATTACATGAAGGGCCTCTCCTTGTTTCGCCCAAGCAGGAAAAAAATAAGTGATATGATTAAACCAATGTGGAAGTTCATTAATTGGCTATTGGTGATTGGTTGGATGGGAGTTATATATTGGTTTTCAGATCAGTCACAATTAATATCACCAACTAATCCTTTAATAGCCCAAACCATTGCAATCTCAGGACACATAATCTTTTTTGGTATTTTGTATTTTCTTTTTACTCGAGCAGTAAAAGCTAATTTTAAATCCAAGTATCTGCTACAAATAGGTTTATTATTTGTGTTTCTTTATGGAGTAAGTGATGAATATCATCAATCTTTTGTACCAGGTCGTGATGTAAGTATATTGGATGTTGGGCTTGATGTGATAGGAGGCTGGTTGGCATCTGTGTTAAAACTTGACACAAACTTTCAGATGCGAGAGAATTATAAATAATATGGTGGAAGAGAAGGAAAAACTAAAGGAGGCGGTGGAAGAAGTAAAAGCGGAAGAGGATGTAGTGGCTGAAGATGAAACATCAAGTGACGAAACGGTCACGTCGGAAGTTTCTGCGATAGGAGATGGAGGGGGAGTTTATCAGATTGATGTAGATACTGGTTCAAATACCAACTGGAGTAAGATTGTTGTTATTATTTTATCCATAATAATTTTACTGGCTGCAGCCGGTGGAGGATGGTATTTTTTCATGAAAGATGATCAGTTTAGCCCAAAGATGGAAGAAAAAGCTCCAGTAGAAGAGAAGATGGAAGAAGCAAGTAAGGAAGCAAGCAAAACGGAAGAAGCAAGTAACGAGGCTGTGGTTGAAGAGGAACTTGATTTAACGGACTATGATGTTCAGATCTTAAATGGTTCTGGAACTGTCGGTGAGGCAGCCGTAGTGGAGGGGTTATTGAAAGACGCTGGGTTTGAGGGAATGGACACTGGTAATGCAGATACATATGACTACACAGATACAAAAGTACAGCTAAAGAAAGCTACACCTAGTGGAGTATATTCTGCTATTGAAGACGCATTATCTGGTGATTATGATGTCTCAAAGGGAGACAAGTTAGATGATGATGCTGATTACGATGTGGTTGTAGTTGTTGGTCAGCGCTCTTAAAATCCTAAACATAACTACTCAAATATCTTTATCTCTCTTTTGTGTTTCTCTCGGTGTTCGATTGTGACCCAGATTATTTTGATATCTCTGTTTTTTGCTAATCTACCTAGAGTTTGCTCAACTTTTTCTACCCATTCTATAGCGATCACATTTCCTATTTTCAGCATATCGTGTAGCCCTAGTTGGTCTAGTTCAGTTTCTTCTGAAGTACGCCAGGTATCTATATGATAAAGCTTATTAGTGTTTTGTATTGTATAGTCTTTAACTAGAAGATAAGTAGGCGAGGTAATAACTTGGCTTATTCCTAATCCTTTGGCTACTCCCTTGGTGAACTGGGTTTTACCTGCTCCCAAGTCTCCCTGAAGAGCTATAATGATGCATTTTTTGTCTAGAGTGGAATTGTGTTTTTGAATTAATTCTTGCCCAAGGACCTGGGTTTGAATATCTGATTTTGTAATAAACACATTTTCTGGTCTAGCTATCTTAATTTGTCCTTGTCTTAGTGTGGGTAAATTGTTTAAAGTTGTATCGACAACTGTAGATGGTGGATTATTGGCAAGTTTTCCTTTGTCTAGAATTAGATCTATAAGGTTTGATTGTTTTGTTGATATATTATTCAATATGTCCTGTATTTCGTAAGGAGTTTTTTTACCTGAGGAATTGGCCGAAGTGGCTGTGATAGGTTTGCCAAACTGCTTGATTAGCTCAAGGGTAAAAGGATAATCTGGAATACGTATTCCTATTGTGTGGTTTTCTGCCTCTAGCTGACTAACGGTTTTGCCTAAAGATGAAGATATAACTGTAATGGGTCCGGGTAAGAGATTTTTGTAGATGTTTTCTGCGGTTTCGTTAGTGGTAACGTATTCTTTAGCCATGTTGCCATCTACAACAGCAATGCTGATGGCTTTGCCTTCAGGACGCCTCTTATACTTTAACAACTTAGCTATGGCTTTAGGATTGGTAGCGTCAACTCCAACCCCATAACAAGTTTCAGTGGGGTAAATAATTAGTCCTCCCGCTCGCAAAACTGTTATTGCCTCCTGTATTGATTGCTTTGTGTTGGCCTTGTTTACTTTAATGATTTTCATCTATTGAATTTTACAACGACCCAAAAAATACAAGGACAAACCTTGTAGAAAGACCTTGTAGAAAAAAGTACTGTTGACAAGGTTTACATAGATTCGTTAATCTGTGCTTGTCTTAATTAAGATGGGCAAATTTAGAAAATAATGTTTGAGAATTTAATATGACTATACAGTTAAAGAAGTTTGGGACAGTTCTAGTATCACGTCCAGCTGGAAAGGAAGCTTGGCTTGCATACCAGCCAGTATTAAGAGAAATAGCTAATGATGAAGATATTCTAGTAGATTTTGACAAAGTTTTTGTCTTAACACCATCATGGGCAGACGAGTTTATAACTCCTCTCATGAAGAATTTTGGTGGTAAAGTTAAACTTAAAAAAACTTCCAATCCATCTGTAAAGGCTGTTCTTAAGATTATTAATCAGTAGCCTTCTAAAAATAGAAGGTGGATTGAACTTGGTCCTCGACGTTTCTACAAGGACAAACCTTGTAGCTGCTGACACAAGTTCTAGAAACGATCGCAACCCCCTAGGAACAATTTGTTAGGTACAATTCACTTCCTGAGAAAAAAGACAGGAGGTGAATATGAAGCATAAGAAACTAACTGAGTCGGAACGAATACTCTTA
>Ga0210005_1000623_pt1 | contig 27065 bp, 29 predicted proteins | sample CryGey02umfilter_3_FD_183961 | JGI IMG/M metagenome (GOLD analysis project Ga0210005, IMG submission 183961) | Groundwater microbial communities from aquifer in Utah, USA - Crystal Geyser 4/9/14 0.2 um filter (SPAdes) (version 3) | ecosystem: Environmental > Aquatic > Deep subsurface >... | reverse complement strand
GAGTGTATCAAGGGATTATCTGAAGCAATTAAGATTAAGGGAAAAAAATTAAAAGAGCCGGTAGGGGAATTACAAAAATTATATGATTGCCAAAATTGTTGCCGAGATTGCTGTAAAAATGTTTGTAATTGGGCTAAGTGTAGTGAAATCTGTGAGCTAGATGAAGCAACAGGAAATTGGAAAAATTGCAATTCGAGCAATCCTTTAGCCAATCTTTATTGTGAAGGAACCAAAAATGAAGGCTGTTGGGAAAACTGCGGAGTTTATCCTTCTTGTGAAAACAAAGGAATGGTTCGCGAGTATTATTACCAAGAATGCCCTGCTAATAGTTGTGAGTTCTTCCAGGAATGTAAATGCCTAAATTGTGGTTTTGAATCCAGTGAAATTCCAAGAACCAATTGCATTTGTATAAAAAAGGATGCCGAAGGAAAACCGGTTTGTTGTAATCCTGATGACTCCAGTAAACCTTATGAAGACATCTTGGTGAGGGCTCTCATTGATAAAAATTTACTCGAAGAAGGGGAGGAAGATCCTTATCCAAATATTAGTGATATTAAAACGGCCTTAAAAGAGCTGAGATTAAAATTGGGTCTTTTTCCTTTAACTGAGGAAATGGAAAAAAATAAAAAAATCTGTTGCCCTGGCGATACTTGCCCACCAGCTGAAGAGATAGGTATAACTGAATGCTTTTTAAAAAATCCCGACACTAAAGATCTGATTAAAAAGATACTGGTTGGTGAACCAGTTGATTCTCAAAAATTAAAGACGATTTTGGGAATTAAATCGGTGATGAAATATTTGATTGAAGGTGACTTGTTATCAACTGATAAGAATTTGGCTAAGACCATGTTGCGGAACCTTGACCTTTTGAAAAATGAAGTGGCCATTAACGAGATTGCCTGGATGGGAACTACAGCTGACCCAACTGATCAGTGGATTGAGTTATATAATAATAGCAAAGAAAACATTGACCTTTCCAATTGGAAACTGGCTGTCAAAAACAAATTTGAAATCAATCTTTCGGGGACTATTCCAGCTCAGGGATTTTACCTTTTAGAAAATAATGAAAATACTGTTTCCGATATTACTGCTAATTTAATTTATAGTGGAAATTTATCAGATAGTGGTGAAACCCTATTGCTTTATGATGAGTTCGGTAATTTGGTCGAGGAAGTAAATTGCGGCTCGAGTTGGTTTGCTGGCGATTTCGTTTCCAAAACTTCGATGGAAAGAATGAATCCCCAAGGGGAAAGTTCTGAGGAAGAAAATTGGGGAAGTAATTATTCAATTAAAGTTGGCCAGGAAAGAAAAGGAGATTATATTTCGGGCAAAGATAGAAATGACAATCCCGTCTATGGCACTCCCAAAAACCCAAACAGTATCGGGATGGGGATCATCCCCTATCCTGATTTTAATTCTCTGGTCAATGAGATGAGGGGCAAATTACAAAGCGAAGAAACCCTCAGGGAAAAATTAATTTTGGTCTTGAGAAATGATGAAAACTTAGAAAGGATGTTGAAGAGCGAGGAGGCCTTAAAAAATATTTTAGTCGGAGATGATACAAGATTAAGAAATCTATTGTCAATAAGAGAGGTTCTTCAAATTCTTCTTGAGGAGGAAGAAAATCTCAATTTACTCATTGCCGACCCTCATGCCAAAGAAGTGATAAAAGAAATTTTAATCAGAACTGGTGACTGGAAGACGCCGGATGATGAAGAAGCCGAATGGGCAGAACTATTAGATAATTTAGACGAGACCAGAACCAATCTCAAACTCATCAATGATTTTCAAAGGGATTTACTCTGGGTTTTAGATGCCAGTGATTTAATGCGACTTTGTCAAGAAGACCCGATTAGTTATGACCAATTAAGGATTCCGGAATTAGCCAATATAAAAATTGAAGAGGTTCCGGAATGGAAAAATATTGAGAGAGAGGTCCCTTGGATTGAAGGTTTTGACCCAGCCATTTTCTATTGTCACAAACCATTATGGTAAAACTAAAAAAACAAACTGCAATTATTTTAATTCTTTCTTTTTTCCTTTCTTTAACCCCTAATTTTTTATATACTAAAGAGAGGGGAGTTTTTGCTGCTGATAACCCGTGCGAAGATGTTTCTTGCCCTCCCGGCTGTCCTGAACTTGAATACGACGAAAAAACTGATAGCTGTTCCTGTATTAACTGTTCAATCCCTTGTAAAATAGGAGCTAAAACTTTTACCAATAAGTCCTGTCTTCCTTTGGAAGGGACAGGTGAGTGGACCTGCGGAGTAGAAATTCCAATTGGAGAAATGTTAGATAGAACGAGCTATTTAGCTGGGAGAATGTTAGCTGAATTTGGAGGAATGATTGCTGATGGCAGACAAATGGCAGATAAGGCTGATGAAATCTTAACTGATTATAAGACTTGGAATTGCCAGGATTGGTGTCAGACCGGCTGTTATAAATCCTATTATATTGCTGCCGGAGTTCTTAAAGCTGGTCAAGATCCTCGCTGCCCGACTGAAGCCAGGTTTGTTCCGCGAGGAATTTATGCGGGAGATGAATGCAAAGAAGATGCCAGCCAATGTAAGAGTTGCGACCAATGCGGAGAAAGATGTTGCTGGTCAGAAGAGTACGCTCCTGATCCGAAAAAGCCGAGGGATGTAATTACTTGCCAATATTGTAAAAAGGAGGGTTCAGACCCAGATACTGGCGAGCCCTATTGTAAAGAAACGTGCTCTCCCTATTCTTGTTGGGGGTGCTGCGGTCAATATTTCGGGCCAATCCTTAATGGCTATACCGAGATGGAGAATCTTCAGAAAGCACTGGTAAATGACATTGAAGAAAAAACTCCCGGAGGAGAGGCGCTACCAGATAATTTTAAATTCCGGAGGTCTTATATTTTAGAACAACTCGATTTTTCGAGGTGTGAGTTAGCTCAATGCTGGATTCCGGCTGAAGAATATCCTGAAGTTTTAGAAGGGAAAAAAGTTGGCAAACACCTCCTAACCTGCGAACAGGTAACCCAGATGGGCCTTTTTGACGATGACCAAACAGCTTGTCTTACCTTACAGATTATGGAAGAGGCGGAAGAAATTCAAAACCTCTGGGCAGAAATGGGAGAGAAACCCTGGTGGCAAAGACCAGTAGTTTTTTTCCAAATTTTAGGAAAGATTATCTGGCTTAGTGGTAGAATATTATGGGAGATGATAAAAGAGTGGCTTGATTTCGGCAAAGAAGAGGGTTGTTACCCAACTAATTATTATTGTTGCCAAATGTAAAAACCCTACGAATTATTCACCCCGTTAGAAAATCTTCGATTTCTAACGGGGCGGGTCCATACTAATATACGAATAAATGAAAAATATGAAAATTTTTCAAAGGACATTTTTGTTATTTGTTTTAATTAGTTTTTTAATCTTACTTTTTAGTAGTTTTTGTTTTGCTCAACAAAGAAAGCTGGAGCTTATTTATCCAGCTGTTCCTGGAGTTCAAACACCCATGACCACAAAAACCGCTCTTCCTGACTATCTCAGATATGTTTTTACTTTTACAATAATAATTTCTGGTTTGGTTGCTTTCGGGGCAATGATTTATGGCGGAATTCTTTATCTAACCTCAACCGGAGACCCGGCAAAAATATCAGATGCCAAAGACCAGGTTACGGCCAGTTTTTTGGGTTTGATTATCATCCTTTCTTCTTTTTTAATTCTAAACACAATTAATCCCCAATTAGTCCTTCCGGCCAAACCGCCGCTCGAGCCAGCCACGGGAGGAATTAAAATTTATGCTAATTCCAATGATTGCGGGGAAACCCCTACTACTGGCAAACCTGAAGATATAAATGAGTTTCTGATAAACCAGAGCTACCCAGCATTATATGCAACTAAAGATTCAACAGTTATTTTGGATTGGGGAACAGATGGAACTTATAAAATCAGCTCGATAAGATTCTTATCCAATCCCCAAGATTTAACTATTGAGTTTTATTCTGGAAATGATTATCTAGGTTCAATAAAAAAATATGATGAAACCAATTATCAGAAAAATGATTGCCAACCATATGCCGTAGCTCAACCTAAGTCTGTTAAATTAGACTCCCATCCTCCCGGCGTTTATCTTTATGCCACCGAAAATTGTACTGGTAATAAATATGGCGAAGATTATGTAATCTATCAGTCAAGTTCAGCTACCCTCCAAGAGTTTGATAATAAAACTCAATCAATAAAATTTCGTTACGATAGTAAAGGGGAAACAAAATTCGCTGCTATCTTACATGAAAAAGAAAATTATATGGGTGAAGCTGTGCTTTATGACCAAGAGCAGGGCGATGTTAATTGCCAAAGCGTATCTGACACCCTTAGTGTTTCCTCAATTACTATTTATTTAAAACCAATAGGAGAACCTATTGGTCATGGAGTAAGATTTTGGGAAGATAAAAATTATACTGGCTGTGCCTTACCATCAACAACAACTTTCTACGAAGCTAATGCTAAAGAAGCCAATCTTCACGATATTGAAAAATGCGGAGGAGATAACTGTGACTCAAAGGATTGCGGCGACCGAATTTCCGCAATGGAAATGGATGGTCACTACGTTGCCCTTTTATTTAGAGACCCGGATTATAAAGGAGATTGCGAGGTTTTTACTGAGAGCAAACCCGATTTTAGGCCTTTCCGAATTGGACAATGCGGTTGGTTAGGAAGGAGCGACTGCCTGAGCTCCTTTATTATTAAAGCTAGAAAATAACTGCTGAGAGTTTCTTAGGGATATGGGCTGATAACTATTCTTCTTTCTGGTTCTTGGCCGATGCTTTCGGTAGTAACATCACTTCTCCCGGCCAATTCCAAATGAATAATTCTTCTCTCATAAGCTGGCATAGGTGAGAGAATTTTTTCTTTTTTAGTTATGCCAACTTCGTCAGCAAGAGACCTCGCCAATTCTTTTAAATACTCTATTTTTTTCTTTTTATAACCATTGATGTCGAGGTCAATAAAAAAAGAGTCGGAAATTTTTCTTTTTAAAATTGCTTTTAAAAGGTGTTGAATTTCAACTAAAGTCTGGCCTCCTTCTCCAATTAAAATCTGGGGTTCGTCAATCTTTATATTGATGGGGAGGGTTTGGTCTTGGGGAGACTGAAACTCAATTTCAACCTCGAAAGTGGTTTTTTCGAAAAACTCCTTCACTGTTTCTTTTATTTTTTCAAAATCACTTTGACTGAGCATATTTAGCCTGCCCCGTAGGAAGCTTGCTTTCCTTCGGGGGCTTTAAAATTAAATGTTGCTGTAAAATTGAAAATAGAGAAGTAACTACCCAATAAAGACCGATGGCAGCTGGAAATCTCCAAAGAATAAAAACAGTGAAAATTGGAAAAAAATAAAGCATCTGTTTTTGAATCATATCTGAAAATTGAGCTGTTTTGTCGCTTCTCGCCAATTTTTGGCTTTTAGGCATCATCATTTTTGATTGAAAAAACTGCAAAATTCCGGCTAAAACTGCTAATCCCAAACTAGGTACGGCTAAATTTTTAATTATCCCTAAAAAATTGGGGTTAATTACCCCCGGGTTGGGGACAAAGCCATAAAGTAGAACCATTGCCTCCGGTTGAAGTCCCTTCCAAAATAGCTGATAAAGAGCAATCAAAATTGGTAATTGAATTAAAAGGGGGAGCAACCCACCAAGGGGATTAATTTTTTCTTTTTTGTAAAGTTCCATCATCGCCCGAGCCTGTTTTTCTTTATCCTGCCGGTATTTTTGCTGAATTTCTTGAATTCTTGGTTGAAGTTCTGCTAGAGTTTTTTGGGAGCTAATCGATTGGGCCATCAGGGGATAAAGAATCAATCTAATGAGAACTGTAAGGAAAATGATAGATACCCCAAAATCATGACCCGGCAAATATACATATAACAAAACCAGGGCATTAAATAAAGGTTGATACAATATCAGATTAAAAGCTTTTACGAGAAATTGCATATTTTTGCTTTTTTAAAAAGTTTCTCTACCGCCTCATCTATCTCCCAGAAATCTTTCGTTTCCAAGCCCGGACAGGCAATAAATAACCCATCTATCCCTTTTTTTATTTTTTTAAATTTCATTTTGACTGTCTCGCTTAACCTTCTCCTGATTTTATTTCTTAAGGTAGTATTTTTGGAAACCTTCAGGGAGACTGTAAACCCGAATCGACTTTCTTTTAAATTATTTTCCCTTAATTTTAAAATTAAAAAATCTTCTTTAAATCTCTTTCCTTCTTTTAAAATCAGTTTAAAATCCTTTTTTCGTTTCAGGCGATTCTTTTTTGCTAACATAGAATTTAAACCGATAGTTTCCGTCTCCCTTTCTTTCTTCTTCTAGAAAGAACCCTTCTCCCTCCAAAGGTTTTTGTTCTAGCCCTGAAGCCGTGAGTTCTTTTTCTTTTTCTTCGCTTTGGCTGGTAAGTAATTGACATATCGTTTATTTTACAAATTAAAAGAAGGGTAGTCAATCCACAGGTTTTACCCAAATTATTAACAAAATTGGCATTTTTTTCGATTTTACTTTCTCTTGACTTCTATAGTATAATTAAAATGTTAACGAATTCGTATCTTCGCTTATTCGTAACAAATTCGTTATTCGTTGATTTATGACTAAGGAAGAACTCTGGCAGGCAGTTTTAGCCCAGATCCAATTGAATATCTCCCCGGCTAATTTCGCCACCTGGTTTAAAAATACCGAAATTATTTCTAAGGAAGAATACCAGGTGATGGTTTCTGCCCCAAATTCTTTTGCCAAAGAATGGCTTGAACAAAAATATGGGAAAGCTATTTTAAAAATTTTGCATAGCCTAGATGGAGAAGTTAAGGAGGTTAAATATATGGTCGGGAAAGCCGGATTAAAGATTTTTAAAAAAGCTCTTGCTCCCTCGCTCTCTGAGGTTGGTCAACTTGAATTTCAAGAATTTAAAATTGATAAAGAGACTAACCTTAACCCAAGATACACTTTTGAAAATTTTGTTGTCGGCCCATTCAACGAACTACCTCATGCCGCTGCTTGGGCGGTCTCAAAAAATCCTGGTTTTGTTTATAATCCCCTTTTTGTCTACGGAGGAGTAGGCCTTGGGAAAACCCACCTTTTACAAGCAATTGGGAATGAGGTAACTAAAGAAACCCCCAAAAAGAAAGTCAAATATATTCCTTCGGAAAAATTTACGGCTGGGGTAGTAACGGCGATCCGAAATCGTGAAGTTGAAAGTTTTAAATCAAAATACCGCTTAATAGATGTTTTAATTTTAGACGACGTTCAGTTTTTGGCCGGGAAAGAAAAAACCCAAGAAGAATTTTTCCACACTTTTAATTATCTTTATGAAAAAAATAAACAAATCGTTCTGTCTTCCGACCGGCCACCAAAAGCAATCCCAGCCCTGGCTGAAAGATTGAGGTCCCGCTTTGAAGGGGGAATGATAGCTGATATTGGTTATCCTGATTATGAAACGAGAATAGCAATTTTAAAAACTAAATCCCAGGAGCGGAAAATTGAACTTCCGGAAGATGTTTTAAATTATATAGCAACAAATATTCAGAGAAATATCAGGGAATTAGAGGGAGCTTTAAACCGTCTTTCAGCTTACCAAAAATTACAAAATCAAGCCCCTAGCCTAGAAATTGCAAAATCTTTACTCAAAAACCTCATTCTCTCTCCGGCCAAAGTCGTCACCCCAAAAAAGATACTTCAGGCTGTAGCTGAATTCTATGATTTAAAAGAAAGAGATTTATTATCTTCTTCAAGAAGAAAAGAAATTGTCAGGCCTAGACAAATAGCTATGTATTTATTAAGAGAGGATTTAAAGAGTTCCTATCCTTTTATTGGCAGAAGATTCGGGGGGAAAGACCATACTACAGCTATTCATTCACATGAAAAAATCGTCAGAGAATTAGAAGGAAGTGAAAGCCTTAATGATGAAATCAACTTAATAAGGCAGCGAATTTTTAGTGGATAAAAGGGGGGAGAGAATGCTAAAATTAAAAGTTAAGGAATTTGTTGCAAAAAATCCCCAACTATTTAACAAGTTTAATTAGCCTAAATTTCAGTCGAAAAATTTTTTTCCACCTTACTAGTAATAATAACTAATAACTATATGAAACTCTTAATATTACAAGAAAAATTAAAAGAAGGTTTAGGAATCGTTGAAAGGGTTTCTCCAAAATCCCCATCTTTGACAATTTTAAATAATATTTTACTTAAAACCGAGAAAAACTTCCTTAATTTATCAACGACCGATTTGGAATTAGCAATTAAATGGTGGAGTTTGGCTAAAATAGAACGGGAAGGGCAAATTGCCGTACCAGCCCGTCTTTTTTCCACTTTAGTTAACTGTCTTCCTAATAAACAAATTCTTTTAGAAGAAAAGGGGCTTAGTTTAGCTATCGAGTGTGAAAACTATCGGACAGTTCTAAAAGGATTGAATCCCGAAGATTTTCCGATCATCCCTCAAATTAGCGGAGGAGATTCTATTTTAGTTGATAGCCGTTCCTTTTGCCAAAGTTTAAACCTTGTTGTTGATATTCCTGCAATATCTTCAGCCAAACCTGAAATTTCCGGGGTTTATCTTGTTTTCCAAAAAGACTCTATTAAAATGGTAGCCACCGACAGTTTTCGATTAGGAGAGAAAACTTTTTATCTTCCGCCAACCTCTTTATCCAAAGAGTATACCTTAATTCTCCCCCAAAAAGCAGCTCGGGAAATCATTAATATTTTTGGAGAAAAAGAAGGGGAACTCCGGGTTTACTTCTCGCCAAACCAAATCTTATTTGAATTACCAATGGAAGAGACCGCCCATCCTCAAATTCAGCTTATCTCTCGTCTGATTGAAGGAGAATATCCAAACTACGAAGAGATTTTGCCTAAAAAATTTGAGACTCAGGTTGTCTTCCAAAGAAATGAATTTTTAAACCAAATTAAATCAGCCTCTCTTTTTAGCGGGAAAATTAATGAAGTTAAACTAAAAATCGACCCCAAAAGCGAGAAAGTTGAAATTTTCAGTCAAAATCCAGATTTAGGAGAATACCACAGTTATTTAGTTGGTAAAGGAAAAGGGAAAGAGCTGGAGATTTCTTTTAACCACCGGTTTTTGGTTGATGGATTATTAGACATAAAAAGCCCGGAAGTAGTTTTCGAGCTAACCGGGCCAGAAGGGCCAGCGGTTTTCAAACCGATGGGAGACCAAAGTTATATTTATGTGGTAATGCCGATTAAGGCAGGATAGTTAACGCCTGCTCAAGGAAGCTATGGAAAATTGGCCCGGCCACGGTTGCGGCGGGCTGTTTTTTTATCATTGGTGTATTATTGTTATTACCCACCCAAACCCCAACTGAAATTGAGGGGGTATAGCCCATTGTCCAACAATCCCGGAAATTATCGGTTGTCCCAGTTTTAGCGGCCACTTTATAATTTTCAAAATATAAATGAGACCTCGGCCCGAACATCGGTGTTCTTGCCTCGTTATCTGATAAAATATCAGTGAGTAGCTGCGCGATTTGACTTTCTAAAACCCTCTTTGGCGTTTTTTTATTTTCAAAAATAACATTTCCCTTTTCATCTTCAATTTTTAAAATTGGAGATAACTCTACTTTCAATCCGTCGTTAGCAAAAACACCGTAAGCTGCAGTCATTTCTAATAAATTTACTTCTCCCCCCCCTAAAACAATTGCCGGGCCATAAGCAGAAATTGGCTTGTTTAAAGTAGTTATCCCTAAATCCTTTGCCGTCTCAATACTTTCCTTTAAACCCTGGAGGAGAGTGTTCTCTTTCCCCAGGAAATTATTAATTTCTAAACTTTCTAATTTTGTCTCAGAGCCGGCCAAATAAAGGACCTTTATTGAGGGCACATTTAAAGATTGAGCCAGCCCTTGCCTTAAAGGAACCCAACCTCGAAATTTTTCATCATAATTTTGAGGAGTGTATTCCTTGTTTCCCCAAAGACCAAAATTGGTAAAGGCATCGAGAACTTGGGTAATATCTGTGTATCCTTTTTTAAAGGCGGTGGCATAAATAAAAGGTTTGAAGGCCGAGCCTGGCTGACGGCCTGGGCTTTCTTTTGTGCCAACGACAACATTGAACTTTGGATCAAAAAGGCAAGTTTTTCCTTCGAGGCAGTCCTCTGGATAAGGTAAAGCATAATAATTTCCAATTCCGACTGTCATTGCTAAAATTTCCCCGGTTTTTGGTGAAATAGCTACTAAACCCGCATTATAAGCATTATAATTTTTATTTCTATCAATCCCATCTTTAACTGTTTTTTCTGCTAATTCCTGTAATTCCCAGTCTAAAGAAGTATAAACTTTCCACCCCTTTTCTCTTAAAAAATCTTTTCCATATTTTTCTTCTAACTGTTCCTGTACCCAAATGGTAAAATAAGGAGCCTTAATCTCGGTCCTCTTTTCAGAAAAATTTAATTCTTTTTGTTTTGCCGCCTCGGCCTCGCTTTTGGTTAAATACCCTTCGTCTGCCATTCGGTTTAAAACATAATCCTTCCTTAAAAGAAGTTTTTCCTTCCCTTCCGCTTCATAAGGAGAAAGAAGGTAGGGAGCGCGGATTAAAGCAGCTAAGGTAGCCGCCTCTTCTAAAGATATTTCCGAAACTGATTTTTTAAAATAGGTCTGGCTGGCTGCCTCTACCCCATAAGCATTTTGGCCAAAGGGAACTTGATTTAAATACCATTCAAGGATTTGGTCTTTAGGATAACGGCGGTCTAACTCCAGAGCCAAGATAATTTCCCTGGTTTTTCTTTCAGCCGTTTTTTCAATAGATAAAAAAGTGGAACGAATTAATTGCTGGGGGATGGTGGAGCCGCCATAAACCGGTCTGCCGATTTTTAAATCAGCCAGGATTGCCCTGACAATTCCATTAAAATCAACTCCCGGGTGATGATAAAAATTAGCATCTTCGGCCGAAATCGCTGCCTGCTTTAAATATTCCGGGATTTTAACTAAAGGGACCCAGGTTCTTTTTTCCTCACCATAGATTTCATATAAAAGAATTTCGCCAGTCCTGTCATAAATTTTAGTAGTTTGGGGAAGCTGCCTTTCAGCAAATTTTTCTGGCCGGGGAAGATCTTTGGCATAGAAAATAAATAAAGCCAGAGAGAAAAAAACAAAAAATAAAAAACAAAAAACAAAAAATTTTAAAATAAAAAAAAGCCCCCTCCTTTTTTTAGTTTTTTGATAAGTTTTCCGGTAATATTTTCTTTCAGCCACAATTTAATCTTAATAAATTTTAGCTAAATTTACAATTTTTCGATTCACTGATATAATAAAAAATATGAAAATAAATATTGAAGCTAAAAAAGTCGAAGAGGTTTTAACTCGGGGAGTAGAGCAGGTTTTACCGAGCAGGGAGGCTTTAAAAAAATTGATGGAAAAAAGAAGGATTAGGCTTTACCTAGGCGTTGATCCCACTGCTCCCAAACTTCACTTAGGCCACACTGTCACTCTTCGAAAACTTCAGGAATTTGCTGGTTTAGGCCATGAAGCCATTTTGGTTATTGGCACGGGAACCGTTTTAGCCGGCGACCCTTCTCTGAGGTTAAAAACCCGACCTCTAATGTCCGAGAAAGAAGTTAAAAAAAATATCCAAACTTGGAAAAGACAAGCTGGGAAAATACTGAACTTCTCAAAAGTAAAAATTAAATACAACGGAGATTGGCTTTTGAAATTAAAACTTAAAGATATTATTAAAATTGCCTCCCAGATTAGCGCCGTGAAATTATTTCAAAGGGAAATGTTTCAGAGAAGAATTAAAATGGGCCAAACCGTCTGGGCTCACGAGACCCTGTATCCCTTGCTTCAAGGTTACGACTCAGTTTTTTTAAATGTCGACCTTGAGATCGGAGGAACCGATCAAACTTTCAATATGCTTATCGGTAGGGAGTTGATGGGGAAAATGAGAAATAAAGAAAAGTTTGTTTTGACTTGCCCAATGATTTTAGGGATTGACGGAAGACCGATGAGTAAAACCTCTGGTAATTGTATCTGGATTGAGGATACTCCTAGCCAAATGTTTGGGAAAATTATGTCCATTCCCGATGATTTAATTTTCGATTATTTCAAACTTTTAACTAGGACGTCTTTAGCTGAGATTGAAAAAATCAAAAAATTAAATCCAAGGGATGCAAAGGCCGCCTTAGCACAGGAAATTGTTAGGATTTATCACGGAAAGAAAGCGGCCGAAGCTGCTGAAAAAGAATTTGAAAGAGTTTTTAAAGAGAGAAAATTACCCTCAAGAATACGGGGAATTGAAATTAAAGAGGAGAAATTAAATATCTTAGAATTTTTAGTTAAAACAAAATTAGCTTCCTCAAAATCTGAAGCTAAAAGATTAATTTTGCAAAAAGGAGTAAAAATTGATGGAAAAATCGAGGAGAATTGGCGAGGAACTGTCCAAATAAAAAAAGGGATGATAATTCAGGTGGGGAAAAGAAAGTTTGTAAGATTGGTCTAAAAAACCGAGCACATAGTTATGTGCTCGGTTAAGTTTCCTACTCGCTTTCTTCTTTCTCTTCTTTCTCTTCTTCTCCCTCTTCTTTCTCTTCCGGAGTTTCAGGTTCTTCTTGGTTAACAAAAGGAGTTAAAATTTTCTTTTCAATCATAATTTTTGGAAGTTACCTTTTTAAATTGTCTCGACCTTTGACGATTCTACTTTTAAAAACCATAACCCCTTATTTTACGGGGTTCTAAAAAGTATTATAGATTTCCAAAAAAGCTTGTCAAGTCCTCAAACTTCCCTTATTTTTATATTAATCCTTTCTTTTTTGAATTCCTTTTTTCGAGAATTCCAGGCCCAGATTTCCACCGGGAGTTCCACTTTATATTTTTGAAGGAAATTGATTATTTTTTTTCTTTTAGCTGAAACATTCGGCGGCGTTGTCAATTGAATATTTTTTTGCCTCTTTCCTTTTAGGGCCATCAAATCAATAATTCCAAAAACATCAGTTTGTTGAAATTTTACTTTAGGAGCGAACCACACAATCCATTTATCGCGCCTTAAAATTTCAATTGCCTTTTTTCTAATTAAATTCTCTTTTGCCATACCTAAATCTTTAAAGCGAAGAGAGCTGCGTTCTCTTCGCCTCACGGAAGCTTGATGGCAAAGAGAGCTAAGCTCTCTTTTTTATTTCGCTTACCGAGCGAGGCGAAGCCGAGCGAAGGTGAAGAAGAGATTTATCTCTTCGCCTCATTTCATGAAAGCTTCATATTAGAATAAATCTCCTGAACTGCATCATTTTCATCTAAGGCATCAAAAAGTTTTTGACAGGCCCCTTTTGTTTTTTCATCAAGAGAAATTTCTTCTTTTGGCACCCAATCTAAAGAAGCCGATTCAATTTTAATCCCTTTTTCTTCCAGGCCCTTTTTTACCTTTTCAAATTCCTCAATCTTTGCATAAATATCTAATAAATTGTCATGTAAGTAAAAATCCTCGGTACCGGCATCTATCGCCGCCATTTCTAATTTTTCTTTATCTTTAAACTCTTCATTTTGGACCTTTAAATCTACAACCAGACAACCCCTTCTCTCAAACATCCATTTCACCGAACCTTCGCCAACCAATTTTCCATTATTTTGATTCAAAACTTGTTTAATTTCTCCCAAGGTTCGATTTTTATTATCGGTAATCCCCTCAATAATAATAGCAATTCCTCCCGGACCATAAGCTTCAAACAAAACCTCCTCGAGATTAGCTTCTTCTCCGCCGCCGGTTGCTTGTTTGATAGCTCGTTCGATATTCTCCTTTGGTAGGTTGAATTGTTTCGCCTGCTCTATCGCTACCCTTAATTTATTATTGGTTTCCGGGTTAGGTCCCCCTTGTTTTACCGCAACCGAAATTACTCTCGCCATTTTCGAGAACATTTGTCCTCTTTTTTGGTCCGTAATATTTTTCTCTCTCCGGATGGTCTTCGCGTGGCTGTGCCCGCTCATATTTTTATACCCTCCCTTAAATATAATTTATCCCATCTATTGCTCCAATAAATATTAAATTTCCTATATCTTTCTAAAATATTTTTTCTTACCGCTATTATCTTTTCTCTTTTCTCTGGATGTTTTAAATAAGGATTGGTCATCTTAATTAATTTAAGTAAAGAATTTTTCCGGCCGACTAATAGTGTCCACTCGTCTTTATTATTTATTATTCCCTTACGTATTGTTCCTTTTTTGCGAGTGAGGCGGGGAGGTCTACATAAAATTCCCAATTTATTTAACTGTTGACTAATTTGGAAGAGAATATTTTTATCCTCCGATTTAATGCTAAAATTGCTATTTTTACCGTTTTTACTTATTTGAAAGCACCCTTCAGCATCAGTGTATCCTGCTAAAAACGCTGCGAAGTATTTCTTGTTCTTTAGAATCCACGGTTCTATTAAATCTTCTTTCTTTAAAAGAAAATTAAAAGATCTATTGAGATAACACTTCACATTAAAATTACCAGTTTTACTTGGTTTATTGTTATTCCACACATGGCCGTAAGGAGAAAATAGCTTATTCATTAAATGAACGAAAATGGGTTTAGTTGAACTTGCGCGGACATAAATAGTGGGAGCACTTTGATTCCGTTCCTCTACAGTAAGATCTCCCAACCGAAATCCGATAAGGTACGCTTTTTCTTCTAAATTCCCGCTAAAATCATAGCGAGGATAGCGGGAGGGTTTTAACACACTTGCTTCACTAATAGTTCGGATTGGAACTCGGTGTTCTAAAAGTTTATTTAAAACTGTTCTCTGACAGCAATGAAACTTTTTAGAAATTTCAAAAGCGGTCATTTTTTTATCTAAATAAAGCTTTTTTAATTCTCTTTTTGGAATTTTTACCTCTCCAAAATTTATTCTTGCTTCCGATAATGTTCTTACCTTAATTCCATATTTTTTAAATCGCCTTCGAATAGTTGTTTGATGACAATGATAAATCTTCGCAATCTCAGGCGAAGACATTTTCTGCTGCCAATACAATTCTCTTAATTTTTTCGGCAAAATTTTATCAATTAATCTCATATTTTATTAATTTTATTCTAATTTTTTCGACAAATCAATATCTTTTATTTTCCTTTTAAGGGTTAAAATTATTATTCCAGAGAAAATAGCGATAGGTAAAGCGATTAATAAAATAAATAAAGATTTTGAGCTTTCCGGCAATTGCGCGCTAACCGTTGCTAATCCTTTTTTGGTTTCCGCCTTAGTAAACTCTTCTAAAAGTTTTGCCTCGGCCCCTTCTTTTAATTTGGCCCCGGGACTATTTTCAGCTTTTGGCGTCCCACCGGGATTTTGGCTTGTCTGCCAGTTTGAGGAATCGGAGCCAGATAGCTGAGGATTTTTTCTTTCCATGGTCTGTTTGGTTTTGTTGTCGCCGGCAAACCAGCCTCCACTACAATCTACTGAATCAATTAAATTTCCAGAATCATCATAAAGCTCTAACTTTTCTCCGGTATTCCCTAAGGCTCCGGTATAAATTTGATCAGCCGGGATATCGAGAACTGTGTTATCATCGGTTCTTTCTAATAAATAAAACGATTTAGCAACAACGGTGCCTGTTAAATTAATCTTCGGGGTACCGTCGGCAGTTTTTAAAATCCACCCCTCGAGATTAATTGGCGAACCACTGTTATTATAGAGCTCGATCCACTCATCGTTATAGGAAATTTCCGTCCCCATCCAGGCGATTTCATTGATAACTATATCAAGGGAGTTAACCGCTTGCGCCAGGAAAGCTAAGAAAATAAGGAATAAAACTAAAGCTATTACCCTTGACAAATTCTTCATAATTTATTATAATAAAGAGGTATAAAGCAGCCCCGGAGCTGGGGGTAGGAGTTTTTCCTGACGGACGGCCTGGCTAGGCGCGAGGCCGCTCCTCGAAAAAATTCTAAAATTTGTGTTCCTAACACCAAGTTGCCCCCGGCTCCGGGGCCGTTTTCATTCCCCTGTCACTCTTTCCACCTCTTCAATTGTTGTCACCCCATCTAAAACCTTTATTAACCCATCTTGATACATCGTAACCATTCCTTTTTTTATTGCTTTTTCTCTCAGGCTAGCAATTGACGGAGAAGTTGATATAAATTTTTCCATTTCATCATCAACCAAAAAGGCTTCAAAAATACCAATTCGCCCTCGATAGCCAGTATAGTTACAATTTTGGCACCCCTTAATTTTAGGAATCTTTAATTCCGGGCTTAATTTCGGAATTTTAACCTTTAAGGACGCCAACCCCCCCGCCACCCTCCCGCCGAAGGCGGGCCCCTCGCTTAGCTCCTTTTTGAGTTTTTTTAAATCTTCTGGAGAAATTTTTCTAAATTCGGCGCATTTTTTACAAACCTTTCTGATTAATCTTTGAGCAATGGCCATATTTATTGCCGGAGCAATGTTAACTGGTTTTTCTCCCAGGGCCTGTAGCCTGGCCACCGTACCAGCGGCATCATTTGTATGCAAGGTAGTAAAAACTAAATGACCAGTTAAAGCAGATTGGAGGGCAATAGAAGCTGTTTCTAAATCTCTAATCTCTCCGACTAAAATTACATCCGGGTCTTGACGCATAATTGACTTTAATCCGGAAGCAAAATCATACCCTTTTTTTGGATCAACTTGGGTCTGGGAAATCCCCTTTAAATGATATTCAATTGGGTCTTCAATGGTAATAATTTTGATTTCTGGTTTTTGAACTTTTCTTAAAAAGGCATAGAGAGTAGTGGTTTTCCCAGAGCCAGTGGGGCCGGTGACAATGATCATCCCATTTGGTTTTTTAATCTCCTTTTCAAAAATTTCCAACAAATCTTCTCTTAAACCTAAGACCTCTAACTCAATTAGAGCTTTTGGATTTAATAATCTTAAGACAATTGTCTCTCCATATTCAGCTGGCAAAGTGGAAGTTCTAATTTCAATAGCCACTTCGTTTATTAAAATAGAAAAACGGCCATCTTGGGGCCGATCAGTAATATTTAATTTGAGTCCCGAAAGGAGCTTGATTCGATTTAAAAGTCCTTCATATATCTTTAAATCAAAATTTATTACATCTTGTAAAAGGCCATCAATTCTAATCCGGATTTTAGCCTGTTCCTCTCTGGGTTCAATATGGATATCAGAGGCTTCCAAATGAATTCCTCCCCCTAAAATAACCTCCGAAAGTTCGGTAACACTTTTTTCTAAAAATTCCCCAATTCTTTCTTTAAAATCAGAAACATTTTTTATTTTCTGTGTTATATTAAGAAGAGGAGGAGAAATTTTTATTTCTCCAGTAATTTTTTGTTCCATTATTTGAACCTATCTTATTTTTTTTAAAAAGTCAATGAAATTAAAATATTTAACCAATAATCCTTCTCAAACCAAAAAATTGGGAGAAATTTTAGCTAAAGAAGTTTTAAAGACCCAACCTAAAAAAAGACTACGACCCTCCCGCCACCCTCCCAAAGGGCCCCTCGCTTTAATATTTGGTTTGGAAGGAGATTTGGGAGGCGGCAAAACAACATTTTTGCAGGGGTTTGCCAGAGGACTGGGAATTAAAGAAAAGATATTAAGCCCCACCTTTGTAATAATAAAACGCTTTGAAATTCCAAAATCTAGACATCTAACATCTAATATCCAATATCTAATTCACATTGATTGTTATCGAATCGAAAAACCAAAAGAGATTCTTGATTTGGGTTTAAAAGAAATTATTTCTAATCCTAAAAACATTGTTGCCATAGAATGGTCAGACCGAGTTCGAAAAATTCTACCTAAAGGAACTTTAATTTTAAAATTTCAAGTCGCCAATAAAAATAAAAGAAAAATTTCTTTTAAATATGGTTCCTAAAAAGCGTCTGATTATCATCGATAGTAATTCCATCATTCATCGGGCCTATCATGCCTTACCCCCTTTAACTACAAAAAAGGGAGAGCTGGTTAATGCTGTTTACGGTTTTTTATTAGTTTTTTTCAAAGCAATTAAGGATTTTCAGCCAGATTTTATTGCTGCTACTTTTGATTTTCCAGCTCCCACTTTCCGTCACGAAAAATACAAAGAATATAAAGCCAAAAGACCACCGGCTCCCGAGGAACTATATCAACAAATTCCAAAAGTTAAAGAGATTCTGGAGAGTTTTAATGTTTCAATTTTCGAAAAAGAAGGGTTTGAAGCCGATGATATTATTGGAACAATTGCTCATTTAGCCCCCAAAAGGCAAGTTTTACCAAAGATTGAGACCATTATTCTAAGCGGCGATTTGGATACCCTCCAATTAATTAATCCAAAAACAAAAGTTTATTCTTTAAGGAAAGGAGTAAAAGACATCATTCTTTATGATCAAAATTTAGTTAAAGAAAAATACGGGGGGCTGACGCCCGGCCAACTTCTCGACTTTAAGGCCCTCAAAGGAGATCCCTCTGATAACATTCCAGGGGTTACTGGCATTGGTGAGAAAACAGCAATTGACCTTCTTTTAAAATTCGGAAGTTTAGAAAATTTATATAAAGAAATTGAAGAAAATTCAGAAAAAGCCAAAGAGGTTAAACCTAAAATAAGAGAAACATTGCTGAAATATAAAGAACAAGCTTTTCTTTCCAAATCTTTAGCCGAAATTAGAAAAGATGCGCCCCTGGATTTCAATTTAAAAAAATGCCACTGGAAAGAATATAACAAAGAAAAGATAGCTCAAATTTTAAAGAAATTTGAGTTTTATAGTTTATTAAATAGGCTTCCTCAGTTTAATAAGGAAGAAAAAAAAGAATCAGATGGAGGGAGTTTTGGGGAGAATTTAAAGCTGTGGTAAAATAAATAAATATGAAAATTTTAATTGCTTATTATTCGAGAACCGGGGGGACAGAAAAATTAGCCCAAGCTCTTAAAAAAGAGTTTGAAACTCGAGGCCATAGTGTTGATGTGGAAAAAGTTAAGCCGATTAAAGAACATAGCTTTTTAGGCTGGTGGCACATCCGGATGGTTAAAGGCGATTGCGAGATTTACCCTCAAAAAATTTGGGATGTTTCTAAATATGACGCTATTTGTATTGGTAGCCCTAACTGGACCAGGTTGTCTCTGCCAATGGCAAAATACCTTCAAAAAATTGAAGGCTTAAAATATAAAAAGATTGGTTTTTTTGCCGCTACTGCCGCCCCACCGGCTTTCGAATGGTATATACTTTCTGCTTATTTACTTGATTTAACATTTAGCAGAATTATAGAACAAAAAAGAGGAAGAATTATAGAGAGTATATTACTTTCGAGCCTATTTAAAAACTGGGGAGTAGATTCTGAGTATGGGAAAAGGGCAATAAAAAATTTCTGCGATAAGATAAAAACCCCTATTTTCCCCTTAAAAGATTATTTCTTAAACCGAAAGGAGATTAAGAATAATCGTCTACTGGTCATTGCCTTTTCTACTCTTTTAGTTTCATCTTTAATTTTACATATTGTTTTGCCGGTTTTTAATAAAGGATTTTTAAGTTGGGCACAATATTCTTATCTGGCTGCCACTTTTTTCTTTAGTATTCTTTTATTAACAACAATCCATGAAAGGAAGATTGGGATTTTACTTGGAAAATATATAGGAGGATTTTCAGCAGTATTACTATGGACACTAACTATGGTATTTGCCCAACCAACTTTAGGAAGAGTGATGATTTTGGGGTATATTTTAATTTTTGTATTATTTGGTTTTTTTCATAACCCAAAGGTAGTAATTTTTTCTGGGTTATTCTCCTTTTTGGGATACGGTATTTTGTTTTACAATCCCTCTCTAAAAGAAATTCTTAACCCCGGTTTAGATCTTGTTTTAATAGGAATAAGTTGCGGGGCAGTTGCTTCTATTACTGGGAGCTTACAGAAATATCATTTTAGCTTATTAGACAGCCAAGAAGAGATAGAGACGGCTAAAGCAGTTTTGGAAATAAAAGTGGAGGCTAGAACTAGAGAGTTAAGAGAGCTTACCGAGGGTCAAGAAGAGATGATTAAAGAAAGGACAAAAGAACTTCAAGAAAAAATAAATGAATTGGGAAAATTCTCCCGATTAGCGGTTGGCCGAGAATTAAAAATGGTTACTTTAAAAGAAGAAATAGAAAAACTCAAAAAAGAGTTAGAAAAATCCAAAGGTCGACCTAACTAATAATTAGTTATCATAGAGAAATTAAAATTATGATTAAAGCCGGAGTAGGAAGAAGTAATAATCCCGATGCCACCAAAGCCGGAGTTGAGGCCTGTAAGACAGCTCTGAGCCAGGCCGGTAATAAAGCCGATTTAATCGTTGTTTTCTCTACAGTAGCCTACGATCAAGAGAAAATGCTGAAAGGGGTAAGATCTATTTCCAAAGAAATTCCTTTAGTGGGCTGCAGTGATTCCGGAGAGATCACTGGAGAAGGGCCAGTTTCAAAACATGTGGCAGTAATGGCTCTGAGTTCTGATACCATTAGTTTTACTGTTGGGGTAGGAGAGGGCACGGACAAGGATTCTCATCAGGCTGGAGCTATGGCAGCAAAAGAAGTAAAGAAAAAAGCCGAAGGAGATATTTCTTTGTTTACCATGTTATTGGATGGATTAGCTGAAAATGGAGCGGCAGCAGTGAGAGGAGTTCAAGAGGTTTTTGGCAAAAATTTTCCAATTATGGGTGGTTCAGCTGGGGATGACTTTCTTTTCAAGAAAACTTACGAATATTACAATGATCAAGTTTTGACCAATGCTGTGGTTGGAATCGGGCTTTCTGGTAAGTTTTCTTTTGGAGTAGGAGTGAGGCACGGCTGGGAACCAATTGGTCTTCCAATGAAGGTTACCAAAGCCAAAGGAGGCAAATTAATCGAAGTAAATAACCGTCCCGCCCTTTCTATTTATGAGGATTACTTTGGGAAGAAGGCTGAAGAATTGATCAAAGAACCGATTGCTCGAATGGCCTATACTTATCCATTAGGAATGAGCGTAGAAGGAAGTTCTGAGCTTTTGATTCGAGATGTGGTTATTGCTAACGAGAAAGGAGAAATTACCTGTGCAGCCGAAATTCCTGAAGGTTCAGAAATAAGGTTAATGCTGGGAGATTTCGATAAAGCTATTCAGGCTGCAAAAGAAGCTGCTGAAGGAGCTTTATCTCAACTCAAAGACGCTCGACCAAAAGTGGTTTTAGTTTTTGATTGTATGGCCCGAAATAAACTTTTAGGAGCAAGAATAGGAGAAGAAATTATGGCCATTCAGAATGTTTTAGGGAAAGAAGTTCCCTTAATTGGCTTTTATACTTACGGAGAACAAGCCCCCTTAGGAGGAGTGTTGGGACCTGAGTGTTTTTCTGTGTTTCATAATGAAACCATGGCTTTGATGATATTGGGAGAGTAAGAGAAATATTAAAAATCAAATATCAAAAATCAAAAATTAAGCAAAGAGCTTAAAAATTTTGGATTTAAATGAAAAAAAATCCAAACAGAAAAACAGTGAGATTAGAATTGGGGAAAAATAATACCCCGCCTTTAGAAATTAGCCAAAAGCGAGGAGAAGAACTTAAAGAATTAGATAGAATTGCCAAAATGTTAGTTCGGCGAGATTTTGAATTGACTGAACTCAAAGAAAAAAGAGAGAAAGAGATAGCCGAATTAGATCGAATCGCTAAAATGCTGGTCAGGAGAGATTTTGAGTTATCAGAAATCCGAGAAAAAAGAGAAGCCGAACTCCAAGAATTGGGGGAAAAGACAAAAGAATTAGAAGAATCGAGGACGGCTTTGATGAACATGTTAGAGGATGTTGAGGAGGAACGAGGAAGAGCGGAGGAAGAGAAAAATAAAACTTTGGCAGTTATTACTAATTTTGCCGATGGGCTTTTGGTTTTTGATAAAGAAGGAAAACTTTCTTTAATTAATCCTCAGGCTGAAGATTTTTTCGATGTTAAAAGTAGAGATATAGTCGATAGACCAATTTTGGGATTAAGCACCTTCCCGACTATTGAACCCATTGTGAGGATAGCAGGAAAAGAAATAAAGGGAGTTTTTAGAAAAGAAGTTCAGATAAGAGAAGATTTGGTTTTGGAAGTAAGTACCATTCCGATAATGAGAGAAGAGGAGAAATTGGGGACTTTAATTATTTTACACGATGTTACCCGAGAAAAGACAATAGAAAGAATGAAAACTGAGTTTGTTTCTCTAGCCGCTCACCAATTAAGAACACCCCTTTCGGCAATTAAATGGACGTTACGCATGCTTTTAGATGGAGACCTCGGTAAAATAACCGAAGAACAAAAAGATTTTATTGAGAAAACTTATAAAAGCAATGAAAGAATGATTACTTTAATTAATGACCTTCTGGATGTCACCAGGATTGAAGAGGGGAGATATCTCTATAAACCTGTTTTGGCCGATGTTGAACCAATTGTCCAATTTGTCACAAATTCCTATCAGGAAGAAATTAAAAAGAAAAAAATAAGATTCGAATTTAAAAAACCAGAAGAGGGGTTACCAAAGATTAAATTAGACGTGGAAAAGATAAGATTAGCGATTGACAACCTTATTGAAAATGCTATTAGATATACTCCAGCTTATGGGAAAGTGATGGTCTCATTGGAACATAAAAAAGGGGGAATAGAGTTTTCAGTAAAAGATACCGGAGTTGGAATCCCCAAAGATCAGCAGGGAAGGATATTTACCAAGTTTTTTCGAGCGGCCAATGTAATGAGAATGGCAACTGAAGGAACAGGTTTGGGCCTTTTTATCACCAAAAACATCATCGAGGCCCATGGTGGCAAAATTTGGTTTGAATCAGAAGAGGGGAAGGGAACAACCTTTTATTTCGCTATACCGGTGAAAGAAGAGTTTGGAGAGTTTCTAAAAGAATTTTAAAATTGATGGGTAATCTTCTATTCCTTTTAATACTAATTTTTGTTATAATAAATATAGTCCAGACCTGGTTAATATTTGCTTATAAAATTTTAGTAAAAGGAGGATTGATAATCGGAGCAATGGAAGCGGCGGAGGCTCCCCTTATTATTTATTTGATTATAAAAGGAGGAATAATAGGATTTTTAATAGTAGTAGTTGTGGAAACAGTCCAGTGGTTGGTTATTGCCTATTTTGCTACTAAGAGTAAAATAAAATAAAAGGTCGACGTTGCTTAAAATTATTAAAAAATATGATTGTACCAGGTAGTCCACAGCCACCATTAATTGGAATAGAATATTTCGATATCAACACCTTTATGGGTCAAACTTTGGGCTGGTTGAAATGGCCGACTTTGATTGGTGTGGTTTTTGCTGCCGTAGCTTTTATTGTCGCTACTTATTATATTGTTCAATACACTAAAGGATTTTTTGCTGAAAGGAAGATTCCCCAATCCTGGAAATTTATTTTGTGGGGTATCTTTATCACTGCCATCGCTGAAATTGGAGAGATGCTCGGTTATTACGAATGGCCCAATGCCGGAATGATTGAAACAAACATTCTTTTGCTCATTCCCCACGCCTTAGGAGGGGTCTTGATTGGTCTCGGAGCTTATTTTCTATATAAAGAAGTAACTTCTTAAAAACATGCCAATTTTAGAATTTTATGCCGTAAATCCTTTAGCCATCGGTCCCTTTGGAATGAGCCTTTATTTCTTGTTGATGCATATTCCCATCATAGGAGGTTTTGGAATGGCCGCTTACTATATCATTAAGTATTTGCGCCGATTTTATGGAGAGAGACCAATCCCAGAGGAATGGAAATTTTTCTGGATGGCAATGGTTTGGGGAACAGTTCATGAATTAATCGAGGTGCCAATTCTCTATCAGTGGATTGTTGGCCAGGTTTTATTAATTGTTTTCTTTGTTGTTCAGGTAGCGGCCAGTATCTATTTGATTCGAGGCAGTTATCTTTTGGCTAAAAAATATATAACAAAATAGGAGAGCCGACTTCTATGGAAAAAATTATTGAAGCTCTTGAGAAAGACCTCAGAGATATTATTGAAGGGAAGCCACTTAAAACTAAAAGAAAAGAACTGGGAGACCAGGTCGATATTCGGCTTTGCCGAATGATAATTTACTCCCTCCAATGGGCCTCGGTTGGTTATCAATCTGCTTTGAGGTTAGCCGGAATGAAATTTGGCAAAAGAATGGGTGAGAATTCCGAGAGAAGCGAATTATTGCTTGTTTTGGAAGAAATTAAAAAAATAATTGAATTTTTGAGAGAAGGAAAAGTCGAAATTGAGATGATGCCGGAATTAAAAGGAGTTCAGATTAAAATTTATGAATCTTCCTTAACTGCCGGAGTTCCGAATATCTTGCAAACTCTTTGTTTTTTTGAAGAGGGTTTTATTGAGGGATATTTAGATGGGGTAATCTCTAAAAAAGGGTCAATGGCAGTAGCTGGCCAAGAATTTAGCATTACTAATGTTAGCTGCGAAGAAAAAAGATGTGTTGGCTTAGGGGATGATTTCTGTGGGTTTTTAATTAAATTTTAAATAAGTTATAATAAAAATATGGCAAAGAAAATCTTATTAGTCGAGGATGAGGAGATTATGATTGATCTCCTTCAAAAAAAATTAACCAAAGAGGGTTATGAAATTTCGGTTGCCAGAGATGGAGAAGAGGGATTAAAAGCAATGAGAGAAGTAAAGCCCGACCTTATTTTGCTGGATATTATTATGCCGAAGATGGGCGGGTTTGAGGTAATGGAAGAGATGGGGAAAGATAAAAATTTAAAAGACATTCCGGTAATTGTTATTTCTAATTCCGGTCAACCGGTAGAAATTGACAAAGCCCAGAAATTGGGGGCGAAAGACTGGTTAATAAAAACTGAATTTGACCCTCAAGAGGTAGTTGATAAAGTAGTTAAGCAGATTGGGAAATAATATGGCAAAGACAATTTTAATGGCAAGGATCTTTCACTTCGTTCAAGATTCTTTTAATCAAAAATTTTTATGAAAAAAATTTTGATAATTGAGGATGATAAATTCCTTCGGGAATTGATTGCCAAAAAACTTATTAAAGAAGGTTTCGAGATTTCTGAAGCAATTGATGGTGAGGAGGGGATAAAAAAAATAAAAGAAGAAAAGCCAGACTTAATCTTGCTTGATTTAATTTTACCCGGGATTGATGGTTTCGAAGTCTTAGCTCGGATGAGAGAGGAGTCAGCCCTATATTCAATCCCAGTAATTATTTTATCCAACCTTGGCCAGAAAGAAGATGTCGAAAAAGGACTGAAAATGGGAGCGGTTGATTATTTAATTAAAGCCCATTTCACTCCCGGTGAAATTATTGACAAAATCAAAGCCGCCCTAAAGTGAAATGCCGGAGTTACCAGAAGTAGAAACAATAGTCAGAGATTTTAAAAAGAACCCAGCCCCCAATTCTGGGGGCTGGGTTTGTTGATGTTTGGACAGATTTTAATTATAATTTAAAAATATTCAAAACAAAGGTCGGAAATTATTAAATTTAACAACCAAGAATCATAATGGAGAAATATTATTTAAATCTTATCATAAATGAAGCGAAGAACTTTAGGGAGATACAAAAGCAGTTTGGTTATAACGACTTAGATGATTTGATTGCTCATTATATTGAAGAGGGAGTGATTACTTCTAAAGAAGAGCTTGTTAACGTCCTAAATACCATAAGGAAACAACTGGGCATTTTAGTCAAAGAAAAAACTTTTGATGATTGGTGGGCCAATAAAAGGCAATACATGACCGGAGAGTAAAATTTTCAAAAGTGAATATGCAAAAGGAGAAAAATAAAAATAGAGCGGGAGAAATTATTAAATTATTAAAAAACGAATATCCAGACGTTAAACTTGCTTTAACTTTTAGTAATCCACTAGAACTTTTAGTTGCAACTATTCTTTCTGCACAGTGCACCGATGAGAGGACAAATAGAGTCACAAAAAATCTATTTAAGAAATATAAAAATATAAGGGATTACGCAAAAGCTGATTTAAAGACTTTTGAGGAAGATATAAAAGCCACTGGTTTTTATAAAAATAAGGCAAGGAATATAATTGCTACCTGCCAGAGAATAATAGAGAAATTTAAAGGGAAGGTGCCGCGAAAAATGGAAGAATTAACAACTTTGCCAGGGGTTGGGAGGAAGACAGCGAATATAGTGCTTACTTTTGCTTTTGGAAAAAAGGAGGGAATTTCTGTTGACACACATGTTAGAAGATTATCACAACGATTAGGGTTATCAAAATACAATGAGCCAGACAAAATTGAACAAGATTTAATGAAAATAATTCCTCAAAAATGCTGGGGGGATTTCAGTTGTCTTTTAATGGAACACGGAAGGAATATTTGCTTAGCTAGGAAGCCGCTTTGCCCAAAATGTATACTCAAACATATTTGCCCGTCTTTTAATTATTTTTCAAAATAACTTTTATTAAGTATCTTTAATATAAACTTTTTTATTTTTATGAACGGATATAAAAACGCCAATTATTACAGGAAGAAAATTGGAATTAAAACAATTCAACATATTATTTTTTATCAATATGCTAAAATTATTGCAAAAAGTGCTTTTAAATCTCCAAATGGGCTAAAAGCGAAGAAAAATCACTTCGGTTTCATAAAAAAGACATTTGTAGAACTCAAAAATGGTACTAAGTCTTGGTCTGACATAACCAGAGAAGATCGACAATTTGTTGGAACTGAGAAGAAGTGCATATATTGTGATACAGAACAAGAGCTTCATTGGGAGCATATTGTTCCGAGATCACTGCATATTAAGCCGGAATGCACAACTTGTAGCATAATACAAAGTATCCACAATCAAGTGTGGGCATGTCGACAATGTAATTCTACTAAAGGCACAATGGGTCTCTACGAGTTTTATAAGTTGAAATATCCTAATGAAAAAAAATTTTATGATCGCATTCCCTCACTATTAGAAAAGAAATATCTGAAAACAATTTATAACTGTCATAAATGTGCTGGAACATTGGAAAGAGAAGATTTAGATGGCGATGGAAAAATCACTGTACTTGATATCGATTTTATAATTCATCACCCGGTTTAATAAGCTGAGATTATAATATGATTTTATTTCTTTACGGACCCGATACTTATAGGTCAAGGCAGAAATTAAATGAGATAATTGAACATTATAAAAAAGTCCATAAAAGCGGGCTGAATTTAAAATACTTTGATGACGAGAATCTTAATTTTCAAG
>Ga0210005_1000604_pt1 | contig 27379 bp, 26 predicted proteins | sample CryGey02umfilter_3_FD_183961 | JGI IMG/M metagenome (GOLD analysis project Ga0210005, IMG submission 183961) | Groundwater microbial communities from aquifer in Utah, USA - Crystal Geyser 4/9/14 0.2 um filter (SPAdes) (version 3) | ecosystem: Environmental > Aquatic > Deep subsurface >... | reverse complement strand
CTGAAGCGATTGAAGCTTTTCACAATGCCAACTTGCCTTTTGGACCTGGAAAAGCTGTTAATGCTGGAGGCGTAGGCGTTTCTGGCTTAGAAATGAGTCAAAATGCTATGAAATTGAATTGGACTGCTGAAGAAGTCGATGCCAAATTACACCAAATGATGTCATCTATCCATGCGGCTTGTATTAAATTTGGAACCCAAAGCGACGGTTATGTAAACTATGTAAAAGGTGCAAATATTGCTGGATTTATAAAGGTTGCAGATGCCATGATGGATCAAGGGGTGATTTAATAATAGCCTCTATAATTTTAAAAAGGCGCGCCTATGGGCGCGCCTTTTTTGTTTCATTTTTTTTACGATGTTAGCTCACATATTGAGGAAAACCATTTTTTTACAAAACTTCCTTTCTATAAATTACATTACGTTCTTTTAAATAGGCTAAAACATATTCAAAACAACCTTTATGTTTGCCTATAAATTCGGGTGGAAAAACACCTTTTTCGGCAAATAAGCCCTCTAAAAATAAGTTGGCCACAGCCGTAGCGGTATAGCCCGTTGTTCTTGCCATTGATGAGGTTTGTGTTTTTTCGCAATACACGTCGTGCAAATGGTAAATAACTGTTTTTGCCTTGCCTGCTTTGTCGGCTCCCTTCAAGGTGATGCGCATAACCGTTAATTCCTTTTCGGTTGCACCCAATTTCCATTCATTGAATAATATTTTTGATGAAAATTCTAAAGGAGAAATTTCAATACCTTCGATTTTCAATTTTTTCTCACTGAAAAATCCACTGGCTTTAAGTACATTAATATATTCAATATGACTGGGATAGCGCAAGGTTTTTTCTTTCATATTTTTGATATTTGGCATCGTATAAACCAATGAACGCAGGCCATCGGAGTTAAAAGATTCTAAAGTGCCTACCCCTTCAAAATCGACGTGCTCCACATCCGACAAGGCTGGCTTTATAACAATATGACCGTTTTCTACATAGCGCGCCGGACGTGTGTATTCTTCAATTACATCAACCGGCGAAAAGGGGGCTTTATAATTAAAAGGCCATTTTTTAACTTCGGGCAAACCGCCTACCAAACACTCAAAATCGCTGAGGTTTAACTGTTCATTATAATAACCCAAAATAATGTTTCCCATGCCCGGGGCAACGCCACAATCTACAATGGCGGTAACCTGATTTTGTTTGGCTAAAGCATCTAATTCTAAAGAATTTTCTGGAAAAAACGAAATATCAATGACGTTTTTCTTGGCTTCTATAATACTTTTTAAAGTGTTAAAGCCCAAAAAACCCGGAACGGCACAAACCACTAAATCAAATGGGTGAAGTGCCTTTTGCAGATTTTTTTTGTCGGTTACATCTAATTTTAAAGTGTTTAATGTTTGGCATTTTTGTTTTGATTCTTGTAAAGCATTTTCGCTAAAATCGGAAAGGGTAACGCGGTGTTTTTTTGTTAAATCAATCGCCATTGTGCGACCCACCATGCCTGCACCAAGTACAATAATATTGCTCATATTTTAATTTTTAAAAAAATTTATTTGAATGAGAGCAAGGCAAATAGCCTCACTCAATTAACTATTAGAAAAAAATATTTTCAAATAAATTAGAGTCCTGGAAGAAAAATCCATGGCATTTCGGAGATGTTTTTAATAGGCTTAAAACTCATCCGATAAAAGTACACAAATTTTTAGAATTGTGGTTGATACGCATAATATTTTCCTTGCCAACTATTTTTTTCAATGAGCTTTTTGTCGATTTTAGCAACGACTTCAAAATTTTTTTGGCCACCCCAGAGCGGGGCTACTAAAAGTTCTTTTGGCGCTTCACTGATAAAGCGTTCTAAGATGATATCGGGACGAAGATGAGCAATAAAATCGGTGATAAAATCAAGGTATCTATTGGCCGAAAACAAGTTAAATGTTTCGGGATTGCGCTGGTATTGTACCGCCATAACCGATTGTTTTACAATTTGTAAGTGGTGAATTTTTAAGGTATTGACAGGTAGTTTAGAAATTTCTTTGGCATGGTTTAGCATATCGGTTTCTGTTTCTCCCGGCAAACCCAAAATAAGATGTGCCCCTAAATGAAATCCCTTGTTTTCACAACGCTTAAAAGCGGAAACAGTTTCTTCAAACGTGTGGCATCGGTTAACTTTTTGGAGGGTTTTATTCAAAGTACTTTCTATGCCAAATTCCAAAGAAATAAAATAGGTTTTTGATAAAAATGACAAGTAATCTATCAATTCTTCCGAGAGGCAATCGGGTCGTGTGCCAATTACCAAACCAATTACTTTTGGAACGCTTAAGGCTTCGTTATACATGCTTTTAAGCGATTCAAAAGTGCCGTAAGTATTGGTATAAGCTTGAAAATAAGCGAGGTATTGCTGGGCTTGGTATTTTACTCCAAAAAACAACATGCCTTCGGTTAATTGTTGCGTGATGCTTTTGTTTGGCTGACAATAATCTGGATTAAAGGTCTCGTTATTGCAATACGTACAACCGCCATATCCTTTTGAACCATCGCGGTTTGGACAAGAAAAGCCGATATTTATAGAAATTTTTTGAACGCGTTCTCCAAATTTTGATTTTATAAAAGAGGTGTAATCGCAATAGCGTTTTCCGGAAAAGTTCATCTAAAAAAATTGAGTAGCAAAGTTATTAAAAGGATGCTTATAAGCGGGCATTTATTATTTTCATGTAATTGTCAGGAGTCATTACAGAAAGCGAACTATTCTTGAAATCTTTAGTATTTCGGGTTAGTATTAAATCAATTTCTTTATCTAATTCAGCAGAATAATTTTGTAAGGCATCTTCAAAATCTTTAAAATTTGAGTTTAAGGCATGAAGTATCGCATCTCTATCAATTACCAATATTTCAGTAATTGAAACTAACATTTTTAATTTTTCAATTACCTTTTCATGCTTAGCAGTTTGTCTAAGAAGATAATAGACATTGCTTATAATTACAGGTGTAATAAATCCTTTTATTTCCTTTGATTCACAGAGAGAAAGAATTTTTGCCGCATTTTCCGCAAAAGGTTCTCTGTCAAAAAAGAAATCTAGAATGATATCTGTATCAATTAAAATTCTAGTCATTGATTATAAATATTTATCGGATAAGCGATTAGATAATTCTTTTTTATAATCAAAGTTTTTAGGCGCATTGAAAGAACCTTTTAAAGATTTTACTATAGGCGTCAGTTCAATTTCTTTTTTATGACCCTCAGTGGTAAGCGCTTTTAAATAATTTTCGATTAAATTAGATAAACTTCGCTCGCTATCTTTCGCGTATTTTTTTGCTTTTTCAATAACAGTTTGTTCAATTGTTAAAGTCAACTTTGTATTCATGAGGATTAATTTTAAGTCTAGCTATTGACGGCAAATATATAAAGATAATTATTCACGTGCAAATAATATTTTAATGACACGTGTTATTTTACACGTGATTTACATCTGGTAGGTATTTTTTTTCGTATCAAGTATTTGGTATTAAGTAGTTATGTTTTCACCCTGACCTGCAAGGTTTTTCCATTGACTTAGGGTTTCGTTTATTTCTTCAATAATGTTCAAAGCCTTTTTTGTTTTGATAGATTGACCCAAAATAAGCAGGTCTTTTTTATTAAAATCTTTTCGTTTGTTGTTGATGCTTAAGGCATGTTGGTTTACCCATGCGCTACCGGGGCGGTAAGCGTGGCAAACATCATAAGCGGGTGCTAATTGCCATTTGCCACCTTTTTTCAATTTGAAAGCAAAGTTTTTGGTATGGTCATCACAAGTTTGTGCGATAACATTAAAAGCCATCCTTCTAAATAGTTGTTCTGTATCCTGATAAGTCAATTTTAATTCGCGCATAGTTTGAAATAATTGCTCATAACTAAAGCTGTTTACCAGATTAAAATTAAAATGTTTTAAGGCACAAAAGCTTTGAATGTGGTGTTTGGTTTCACTCCCTTCGCGGTCGAACCGTTTGGTCATAAAATGAGTTCTATCGTTTTCTTCCAACAATTTAGAAGGCATCATCTCAATACCGCAAGCTTTTGCCATGTTATAATAAGCCATCTCAACACGCCCATAACCTTTGCTAGCACCTAATTGTAAATCACTTACCCCATCTAATTTAATGAGCCAATGTGCAAAACCTTTGGACGCTTTGGTTTGTCCCGATTTAACTTCGCCTGTTTTTTCATTATAGGCAATCACGGCTTTTGGACGTGCGCCACCCGCCGAAGGGCCAATTTTTAACAGCTCCATCACAGCTTTTTCTTCTTCCTTTTGCAGATTGGTGTTGAAAGGTTCTCTTTGTGACAGCATTTTTTGTGCAATTGCTACGAGGCTGTCTAATTCAATTGAAAAGGTGGTTTTATTTTCTTTAAAAAATGTTGGTTCAAATGCTAATGCACCCATTCCTCTTGTGCCGATAAAGCAAAGCATTTCAACGGGATTCATGTTGTTTTGTGGTCACCCTTGTTGAGCTAGCCACCTATTGATGAGTTGATTGCCATAATTGTCAGGAAGCACATCTGCCAACAAACCCGGCAATCCTTTAAAGGTATTGAATTCACTATTTTTAGTGCTGCGCAATTCAGGAAAGGCGAATACTTTTTTTGAGGAATTGATGGGCATTTTTAATGGAGATAAATCCCAATTTGGCTTTTTAAATTTTGGGTCATATTCAAAACTAGCTAGGTTTGTTTTTTCATCCCAGGCAATGGCGCCTACAATTGTGCTTTTAAAGCGGCGATTTCATCTCTAAATTTGGCAGCCGCGATAAAATCTAAGGCTTTAGCGGCGGTTTCCATTTGTTTTCGCGCTGTGCGGATGCGTTTTTCAATCTCGGGTTTTGAGAGGTATTCTAGTTTGGTTTCGGCTGCTTTTTGCAGAGCGGCATCATAGTGAACAGACGACACAGCCGATTTTGATAAATCATCTGAAATGGCTTTGTTTATCTGCGTTGGTATGATGTTGTTGGCGGTATTGTAAGCCATTTGTTTGGAGCGACGACGGTCGGTTTCATCTATGGTCAGTTGCATGCTATTGGTTACTTTATCGGCATATAGAATTGCCTTTCCGTTAAGGTGGCGCGCTGCGCGACCAATGGTTTGTGTAAGCGACCGATGTGAGCGCAAAAAGCCTTCTTTATCGGCATCTAAAATGGCAACCAATGACACTTCGGGTAAATCTAAACCTTCGCGAAGTAGGTTTACACCAATTAAAACATCAAAGAGTCCGATGCGCAAATCGCGCATAATTTCTACGCGTTCTAAGGTATCGACATCCGAATGAATATAGCGACAGCGCACCTGAATGCGCGTTAAATATTTTGCCAATTCTTCGGCCATGCGTTTGGTTAAGGTGGTTACCAAAATGCGTTCATCTTTTTCTACACGCAACTGAATTTCTTCAATTAAATCATCAATTTGATTTAAACTGGGGCGGATTTCAATCACGGGGTCTAACAATCCCGTTGGGCGGATGACTTGCTCAACAAATACGCCTTCTGTTTTTTGCAATTCATAGTCGGCTGGTGTGGCGCTAACATAAATTACCTGATTTTGGATGGCTTCTAACTCCTCAAATTTTAGCGGACGGTTATCCATCGCCGCAGGCAATCTAAATCCGTAAGCCACCAAATTTTCTTTACGCGAGCGGTCGCCACCATACATGGCGTGGGTTTGTGGAATGGTAACATGACTTTCGTCGATAACCATTAAAAAATCTTCAGGAAAATAATCTAACAAACAAAATGGGCGACTACCGGGGGCACGTCCGTCTAAAAAGCGCGAATAGTTTTCAATGCCCGAGCAGTATCCCAGTTCTTTAATCATCTCCAAATCAAATTCGGTGCGCTCTTGCAAGCGTTTGGCTTCAAGGTGTTTGCCAATTTCTTTAAAATAAGCCACTTGCAACAGCAATTCATCTTGAATATTTTTTATGGCATTGTTAAGCACATCGGGCGAGGTAACAAAAAGATTTGCCGGATAAATGGTCATCTGCTTAAGGGTTTCAATATGAGTATTTTCAACAATATTAAAACTTTCTAGTTCTTCAATTTCATCGCCAAAAAAATGCACGCGAAAGCCCACATCACCATAAGAAGGATAAATGCTAATCACATCGCCTTTAACTTTAAAAGTACCGCTTTTCACGTCGGCTTCGGTGCGCGCATACAAACTGGTAACCAAGGCTTGCAAAAATTTAGTACGACTCAGTTTTTGACCAATTTCGATAGAAATGATGTTCTTTTTAAATTCAACCGGATTGCCAATGCCGTATAAACAGCTCACCGAAGCCACCACAATAATATCGCGACGTCCCGATAATAACGCCGATGAGGTGCTGATGCGAAGCCGTTCAATATCATCATTTATAGATAAATCTTTTTCAATATAAGTATTTGAGGATGGAATGTAAGCTTCGGGCTGGTAGTAATCGTAATAGGACACAAAATACTCTACGGCATTGCTAGGAAAAAAGGCTTTAAACTCGCCATACAATTGAGCTGCCAAGGTTTTGTTATGCGCTAAAACCAAAGTGGGTTTTTGTACTTGTGCAATTACATTTGCCACGGTAAAGGTTTTTCCTGAGCCAGTTACGCCTAATAAATTTTGATATTTTTCACCGTGATTTAGGCCTTTAACAAGCGCATTTATGGCTTCGGGTTGATCGCCGGTAGGTTTAAAATTAGAAACAAGTTTAAAAGGCATGCGGCAAATTTACCGAATATTAATATGAGATTTATTAACTGCTCTAAAAAATAAAACGAGTCAAGTATTAAAAGTTTATTTTTTAATAAAAACCGAATTTAAAGTGTAGGTTTCAAATTTTGATGACTCTTAAAAGTGAAGTTTCATTCAAATAAAAAAAGTCCGAAACATAAGGATTGGTCTAGGTTTCGGACTTTAACATAAGCGGTTTTTTGTTTGGGTTAATTTTTTGCCATTATTTTCATCACCACACATCTATTTTTCGCACGGCCTTCGGCGGTTTTATTGTCTGCAATTGGCGAAGAGGGTCCAAATCCTTTTGCTGTTAGGCGATTTTTATCAACGCCTTTTTTGGTGAGATAAGCTACCACGCTATTGCAACTTGCAAGACTTGATAATATTAACAAAAAAACTGAACTCTTAATAATTGATTTTGTCATCAAACAGTTGGTGTTTTTCCATTTAGTTTCATTAGTGATTTTTGTTTTTAATAACCTTTCAAATAGAGTTAGCTCTAATTAACCTAATTGGCAGGACAATAATCTTATTAGCAAGCGGATTAAGTAAACCGATTGTATTTCAAATTATCCAACTGGTTATTGCCAACTTGGATCTTCAGGAGTTGATTGTGCTTGTGCTTTTTTTGGATTAAGAATAATAAATGTTGCCATTGCCGTTAGAGCCACATACTTTCCTGTTTTTAAGACGGCTTCTTTGCGAGTCATTAAAACCTTGTTAGTTGCTATTTTATCAGTGGGTTTATTTTCAGCTTTTTTCATAATTTTAAAATTAGAATTAGTAATCTAGTTAGATTTTAATACCAAGCTATTTTTGTACTAAAGTTGCTTTTAGCTGTTTTTACCTTAATGATATAAACACCATAAGCTAAAGGCGGTATGGTAACTTCGTAGTTATTTGAAGCACTTAGATTTGTATAAAAAATGGCCCTTCCAAGGGTGTCGTAAATAGTTAGGCTTGCCGATTCGTCAGCTAACCCTATTAGCTTTAATTGATTGCTTAAAGGCAAGGCAATTACGCTGAATTTTAACTTATTCACATCGGCTACAGCTAAGGTAGAAAGGTTGTCTTGCGTGTGTAAAAAGAAACGGCCAATGCCACTGCTTTGTGAATCTAATGTTAGCGTGTAGGTTTTATCGGTATTGTTTAGCTCAGTAAATAGATTTAGCAAGCGGTCTTCTAAAAATACTTTTTTGCCAAGCGGTAAATTGGTAATAGTGGCTTTAAAAGTCACTTGTGTTCCTATATTTGCATCTAGGCCTATCGGAATAACGGTGGTGTCATAACTATTTTCAGGCACAGCCTGAATGGCAAAGTCAACACCATTATCTGTTACCAAATGGGTATACAATCCAAAACTACTGTTAGCAGCACCAAAACGACCGGCATCATAACCAGGGTCAAGACCCAAACTCATGCCGCCCAAATATTTTAGGTCAGTTGTGCTAATTTTTCCAGAATTATTTTCGGCGCTTAACACAATACTTGGTATGTTGGGCGTTGCTGTTTTTTGAAAAGCTACTGCTGCTTGATTGGTGCGCATCGCTGTGGTAAAGTTTACAATTCCTGCTTCACCTGTAACTGCTTTTATAAAAAAACCTTGTACGGGCGCAATAAACCTTGATGATGTTGATTGATTCACAATTTCATATAAACTTGTATCGGGATTCCAAATATAAAGTGAAACAAACGAAGGGTCTAAAGCAGCACTGTTATCCGTTAAAAAGTTATTTTTGGCGTCGGCATTTAAATTGGCAGGGATGGAAGCAGGATAAGGGTTTCCAACTAAATTCCAACGGTTTGTAGTTCCGGTTACAGCAATGACAACTTGACTTTCGGGTATTGTTCCTGTAAAGGCTATTGTACCAGCAGTAGTGGCCGTATAAACTTCATAGCCTTTTCCAGCAACAAAATTACCTGCTGTATTTACTGGGTTTGTTCCATCACTTGTCCAATGGTTCCATGTACTAACGTTTACTACCAGAGTATTAACATAAGGTGCTAAGCCATAGTTAACCCCATTTGTAGCCACATGATTAGCAGTAAGTGTAACTAAATTTTCAATATTTTGTCCACCAACAGGAGCACTTATTAAATGCCATTTGTTTATTGACAAATAGCGGTTATAGGTTATGTTTCCAGTAGCAGAACCTTCAAGAATTAATGAACCGCTGGTAGAGGTATCGGAGTTAATGGTAAAAGTGCCATTATTTGTTAAATTGCCATTTATAGTTAAATCGTTGCCGGGTGCTATTGTAAGTGAGCCACCCCAACTTATAGTAATCATATTGCAAACAGCTGCTGTTGTACTTATTATTGGGTCGTTAGTTGCAACATTTGGTATGACTACATTATCGGTAAATATCGGCACTGTATTTAAGTCCCAATTACCAGCCGTATTCCAATTAGAACTTACATTACCATTCCAATTTATTGATGCAGGAAAAGTTGTAGTATTTAATAGCACAGAAGCGTTTGGTGAATTACTGGTAATAATATCTGGTTTGTTATCACCATTAATATCGGCATTTATAACAGAGGAGGGAGAAGCTCCTACTCCAAAATCTGCTTTGCTGGTAAATGTTGGTGTAGCGGCTCCATTTGCCGTTGTATTTATTAAAACTGAAACGGTATTTGCCCCATTAGATGTAACAACATCTGGTTTGCCATCGCCATCAAAATCGGCAATTGTAATCCAATCGGGGGAAGTTCCTACAGTAAAATCAGTTTTACCTGAAAAGGTAGGTGATGATGCACCGATTGAAGTGGTATTAAGTAAAACAGAAATGATACTGGCAGTAAAATTTGCTGAAATAATATCGGGTTTATCATCACCATTTATATCCCCAATAGCAACAGAATAATTATTGTTTCTTGTAGCTCCAACAGTAAAATCGGTCTTAGTAGAAAAAGAAGGTGTTGATGCCCCATTTGAAGTGGTGTTTAATAAAACCGAAATTGAACTGTTAATATTACTACTTTGGGCAATGATATCTGACTTTCCATCACCGTTAAAATCTCCAATAGCCACTCTATAAGGGTTAGTTGCAACAGAGAAATCTGACTTACTGCTAAAGGTAGGTGTTGATGCCCCATTTGAAGTGGTGTTTAATAAAACTGAAACGGTGCTAGCACTAAAATTTGCTGTAATAATATCGGGTTTGCCATCTCCATTTATATCGCCAACTGAAACATCAATAGGGTCTTTACCTGTGGTAAAACTCGTGTAGGCGGAAAATGTAGGCGTTGAAGCGCCGTTTGTTGTAGTGTTTATTAAAACCCTTACAGTACTTTCAAAGCTTTCTGATGCAACAATATCGGGCTTTCCGTCACCGTTAAAATCTGCAGCAGCAATTTTAGAATCATTAGCACCCTCAACTGTAAAATCAGTTGCAGATGAAAAAGTAGGCGAACTTGCGCCAATTGTGGTTGTGTTTAATATAACGCTTACTTTTTTGGGAAACGTCTGACGCGTTGCAATAATGTCTTGTAAACCATCACCATTAATATCAGCGTGTGTTATGGCATTTGGGCTAACACCTATATTAAAGTCTGTTTTGGCTGAAAATGAGAGTTGCGCAAACAGATTAGTGTTGCAGAACAGCACTAAGAGCATTGTGATAATTTTAAAAATTTTTTTCATAGCATTTAGATTTTATTAAATTAGTTCACCATTTTTAATTTTTATTGAAGACTTATCCTTTAGCATTTTGACAGATAATTTTAAATGTTCTATTTTATCTAATGACACATTGGGGTCTTTTTCTAAATCGGCAATGGCTTCTTCAATTGAATTATACTCTTTAATAGTATCATGGTCAGCCGCTTTTTTAATAATTAAAAGTGGGGCTGATTTTAAATTTTGTTGAGGGGATTTGCGTTTAAATAATTGAAACAGCCTTTTTAATACGTTCACTTTTTTATTCAATTTGCAGTAAAGCTATTTACAAAGCATTAGCTTGTCAATAGCAAATAAGTGAACGGTATAAACTATTAAGTAAACGGTAGGTTTTGGCCATTTAACGGTAAATTAGGCCTGCAAATTGGGTTTAGATGCCTAGTCAAAAATATTGTAAAGTGGTAGTGGCAATGAAATAATGACTTCGGTACCGTGTGAATTTTGATTTTTTTTGCTTAAATCATCAATCATAATGGGTTGTGGCAAGGCCATTTTTTCGCTCAATAGGCTAAGCCGTTCTTCAATTATAGCAATGCCTTTTGAAGTATGATTTTGATTTTTGTGTTTTTTTGCTTCAATTATGCCAATGCCATTATCGGTAATTTTAATAATAAGCGATTTGCAAATTTTAGTATCAATTTCTACATTTTCGAAAGCGAATGAAATGCTCACCAATCCCTTTTTTCCCGAATCGATGATGCCGTGCCAAAGGGCATTTTCTAAAAAGGGTTGGATAATCATATTCGGAATCATTGTGTGATTGGTATCCACATCCGTTGCGGTAATAATTTCATAGGAAAAACCTTCTTGAAGCCTTAGTTTTTCTAGGTTAAGATAAAGTTTTAGGCGATCTATCTCTTCGGCTAAAAGGATAAATCGGCTTCCGGCCATATCTAAATTTTTACGAATCAGGTTTGCCATGATTGCAATGTAATTATTGGCTTCTTCATTGCGCTTGCAATTGATGAGGTATTGAACGGAATTAAGCGAATTAAAGATAAAATGTGGATTCATCATAGCCGACAAAGCCTCGTGTTTTAAGGTGTTGATGCGTTCATTTAAATTTAATTCCGCACGAATTTTGCGCTGCTTAACGCGTGATTGCCAAATTACAACGGAAATAGCAATGAGGGTTATAATTGTTAAAACTAAAAAATCAAACCATAAAGTTTCACTAAAACGGGGGTTTAAAACAAAGCTAATGTGGGTGGGTTTGCCCCAAACGCCATTTTGAGATTTTGCTTTAATTTGCAATTGATAAGTGCCATTTTTTAAAGCAATAAAATCAAGAAAATCATTTTCGGTTTCCTTCCATTTATTGGCATTTAATTGATATTGATATCTTATGGAGCCTGGTGAAGTAAAATTAAGCGATTTAAAATTTACGATTATATCGCGTTGTTTGGGCTCAAATTTTAGATTTTCATACTTGGTATAAACCGAATCGCCCGCCTTGATGCTAATAATATTTACTTGAAGTTGTTTTGGAATTTGTTTATCGAAAAGCGCAATATCTAAAAAACTTATTCCGCCACTAGAACCAACGATTAACTGGTTTTTAGCCGGTTCATATAAAAGCGAATAGATTTCATTTGATGGTAAGCCAGTTTGTTTATTTAGGTATTTAATGCTAGCGCCATCAACTAAATAAAGTCCTTTCATATTGCCAACCCAAATTCTGTTTTTTTTATCTACGGCAAGCGAAGTTGAAGAAGATAAATCATAAGCTCCTAAATTTGTGTAGCTGTCAATGGAATCATTTTTAAGATGATAAGTGGCTATGCCCTTTTCGCTAGCAATCCAAATACCTTGGTTTTGATCTTGAATGATGGCGTTAATTTTTGAATTTAATACGGTATTCAATTTAAAGAATGTTTTCTCTAGAGTGATTTTTTTGTCTTTATTGAGGATGATTTTTGCTTTGCACAAACCCAAACCGGTTCCAATCCACACATTTTTTTCGGAATCTTCAAAAATTTGATTAATGCGAATCGCGTTATTGTTATCACCAAAAATAATAATTTCAGATAATTGTGCTAAACTAGGATTTAGCGTTTTACTAATTTTTATAGAATTCCCCCTTGTTCCAAATAAATAGTATCCAGAACGCAATTTGCAAAATGAAAGTCCGTCGAATAAATGAATTGCTATCCCTTGATAAGAACTGTTTATCATATTTTTTGTGGTAAGTGCCCCACAAACAAAAAACGCATTATCAACCGTTTTAATGTTATATATATATTGATGAATCGATTCATTAGAGCCATATACAATTTGATTAAAATGTCCATTATCCAAAATACTCACACCGTTAAAAGTTCCAAATAACAATTTACCAGAATGCTCTTTTGCAATGGAATAGACATTATCGTTAATTAAGCCATCATTTTCATCAAGGTTTTTTAAATAAGGGTTGTTAATGTAATAAACGCCTTTGCCATAAGTGCAAAACCAAATATTGCCTTCTTGATCTTCAAATAATTTGTTAATTTGTGTTTGCTCCAATCCAAGTTTTTTTCCGATATTAACTATTTTATCGGTACCATTTGAAATCATATAAAAGCCTCTGCCCATAATAGAAAACCAGATATTTTGATTCTTGTCACTTAAAATGGTATTAACTTCGTTAATGCCAGCTATATTAACCGGGTATTTTTTAATGACTTGCTTGTTTTTTATTTGATAAATCATTCCTTTGGTTCCGATAAAAAAACTACCATCTTTACTGTTGGTAAGACTTAAAACATTGGTTTCTGGCAAACCACCAATAGGCATTTTTGAGAAAGCCTTATTTTTATAATTATATAATCCAGTGGTTGTTAAAGCTATAAAATCACCATTTAAAGTTGGTTCTAGTTTATTGATATAGATTGGATAAGGACTAATAATCTCAGTGTTAAGTTGGCCTTTATCATTTTCGATAATTAAACTTAACCCCCCCCAGCGATTAAAAGCAATAATTTGTTGCGTTCCTTTTTTAGATAAATCCATTAGCAAATATGAAATAGCTATATTTTTTCCGTTAATGGTATCGCAATAATTTTCAATTTTACCATTTTTTAAAACATTAATCCCCTTATCGAAATTACCAATATACAATTCGCCCTCACTCCCTTCTAAAAGCGAAATAATTGAGTTAGAGTTTAAACCTTCGTTGGTTCGGAATGTGCTAAAATGTTTGCCGTCAAACTTGCTAATACCATTGACAGTAGCTAGCCAAATAAAGCCTTCTTTATCTTGAATGATATCATATACAGTAGATGATGCCAGCCCATCGGCTGATGAAAAATGATAGTAGGATGGGGTTTGCGCAATAATTTGACCAACACAAAATAGCCAAAAGATGTTTAAAAATAAATGTTTTTTAAACATGGTTAAACAGCCTTTAAAAACACCTTTACCTGTTGGATAAATTCTGACGATTTGCGTCGTGAAATTTCAACTTTACAGCCATCAGTCATGCTTACAAAACTACCACTAAGGTTTGAATAATCCTTGATATACTTTAAGTTGATAAGGTGCGATTTGTGAATCCTAAAAAAGGTATCTTTTGGTAAAGAGACTTCAAAATCTTTTAAAGTCCGCGAAACCATGGTCGATTTTTTATCATTTGTGATGATTTTGGTATAACAACCATCGGCTTCAAGCCTTAAAATATCATCAATTTGCAGCACATTAAATCCGTGACTGGCAGGAATTATCAAATTATTATTTTTTGTTGTGGGTTTTGTTTTATCCTTTTCGGTTTTAATAGCCATTAATTTTTTAACACATAGTTTGAGTTCTTTGATATTTATGGGTTTTAGCAGATAATCTACCGCATCTGCTTTAACGGCATTAATTCCGAACTCCTGATGCGCACTTACAATTACCACCATAAAATCTCGACATTCAAACTCATCTAGAAAATCAAATCCGTCAAGCACCGGCATATTGATATCTAAAAATACCACATCCGGCTGATGGATTTTTACCATTTCAATTGCCAAAACTACTGTGGCGGCGCAGTCTTTAACTTCAAGCTCCGGACAATAAGTTTCAATGATAAGCCGAAGGTTTTCTCTTCCGTGAAGCTCATCATCTACAATAATAGCGGTTAGTTTAGACTGTTTTTCGAGTATTTCCATAATTTGGTTGAGGCGTGATAGGCATTTTAACTCCAACAAATATAACTTTTTAAGATTTAATAATTTAAATCCAAATTAATAATTTTAATTTCAGGTTGAATCTATTTTATTATGTTTGTTATCAATTGCAATTAAAGCTATTTATTATAATGACTGAATATAAATTTATAAAAACCTATAATAGTAATGATTTATTTAGGTCTTTTTATAAAACTTTAGGGCGACTGTTTATATTTATTATAATTGGCCTATCTGTTGACAGTGTTTTAGTTACGTCAAAATTTACGCAAGGGCAATGGATTGCCAATGGGGCTATGATTTTGATGTTTTTGCGCATTTTCAATAATGCCACTAAAAGGTCAAAAGAGCTGATGATTTATGCGGTTTTGATAGCCATTGTTGGTGAAAATTTACTTTCTATAGGCTTAGAAATGTATACTTATCGTCTAAAAAGCGTACCTATTTATGTGTTTTTTGGGCATGCCATTATTTACATTGTTGCAATATATTTTACAAGAAAACCAGCTGTAAAAAAATACAGGTCAATACTTGAAAAGGCTTTAATCGTTTTTATTGCCATTTATGCTACTGCCTTTTTGATATTTGCTCATGATGTTTTTGGCTTTGTTTTAAGCATTTTAACAGTCTGGATTTTGAGTTACAGACCACGCGAACGTTTATTTTATTTAACAATGTATCTGGTGGTTGTAGTTTTAGAAATAATTGGGACGTCTTATAAATGCTGGTATTGGCCCGATACGGCGTTTGGTTTAGGTTCCTTTCTTAAAAGTGCCAATCCGCCAAGTGGCATCAGCTTTTTTTACTTTAGTTTAGATTTGGGATGTTTATGGCTCTATAAACAGCGTCATCTTTTGGCTTGGAAGCGGATGAAACAGCTACGAATAATTCAAAAATGACAGCCTATTTTATTTGTGTTGCCTAAATAACCATGCCATCATTAATGGATCACTATAAGCAGCAAGCCAAGAAAAATGTCCAACTTCGGGATACATTGTAAAGCCCGGATGAGCGCCTGCTTTAATCAAAGCCTGGTGCATTTCAACTGAATAAAGTGGATTAACAGCGGCATCTTCAGCACCGTGAAAAATCCACATGGGAATTTTTGCAATACTCGCTGCATTCGAAACGTCTCCAGCTCCGCAAACCGGAACGGCAGCCGCAAATAAATTGGGATAACGCATCAAGGCATCAAAAGTTCCATAAGCGCCCATCGATAATCCGGTAATGTATATCCGATTGACATCAACGCGATTATTTTTTATAAACTGCTGAATGAGTTCTATTAAAAGTGCCATTGGCTTGCTTGGCATGCCATTAAGTTTTAACGCACGGTTATTTTTATTGGTGTCAAAATGAGACCACCAGTCATTTTCTGGGCATTGTGGAGCGATGACAAATGCGGGAAATAAAGTCATTGCTTGGTCGGTTGCAAAATTGCTGACTCCCCATTTTAACTGGGCTTCATTATCACTGCCACGTTCGCCAGAGCCATGTAAAAAAATCACCAATGGATAACTGCGAATGGTATCGTAATCGGGAGCTAACAAGCGGTAATTTAAACTGTCGCCCTTTGTGTTTGTGTAAGTTAACTTGTTAAATCTTGAATTTTGTGCTGAAATGGTAAAAAATCCGAAAAGGCAAAAAAACAAGCAAATTGATTTAAAAAATTGAGATTTCATTGCGCTATAATTTATAGCCCTAAAGGTATGAAATGACCGTCTATAAATCTCGTTTTTTAACCAGTAAATAGGAAAGATAAATAAAAATTGAAGTCCAAACTAAAACAATGGCAATTTCATACCAATGAACGGCATAGTCAAATTTAAATTTTTCGCCTAGTTGATTGGCAACCGATTTTACGGCACTTAATCTTGTAAAAGGCTCATCTATAAGATTTCCCATCGCTTTAAGCGGAAAAAATTGCGAAATGGCATCGGCAGGTTTGGCATCGTCAAAAATTTTCCAACGCATAATTCCGTAAACAATATTTTCTCCGATAAACCAAATTAACATACCCCCAACGGCAAAGGCAGAACGCTTGATTAAAATCCCTAAAAACAAACCAAAAGAAAAGAATCCAACCAATTTTATAAAGTAGGCCAAGAGGTATTCTAAATCGGAAAATATAATGTTAGCACTGTTAAAATCGGAGTAAACCAATCCTAAAACAAACGTAACAATGCTCACAAAAAGTGTTGATATTAAAGCAAATAGTATTACGGTATAAAATTTTGACAGAATAAATTCTCGCTTGCTCAAACCGTCAATTAAGTTTTGTTTTAAGGTGCGATTTGAATATTCATTTGCCATCATTGAGACAATAACTAACAACAAAAAAAACTTAAAAATGGAGGCGATATAGGTGTTAAAATGCCAGATATAAGGAAAATTGAAAATGCCTTGTTCGGCGAGATGGAATTTTATTGGGCCGATATCAAATTTAATGGCGGCAATTAAGGCGATTGAAACCAGCAATAAAAAATAACTAATAACCAGCACTTTGCTGGCTAAATTTTTTTGAAGTTTATAAATTTCGATGTTGAGTAAACGAAACATAGCTTAATTTTAATTATTGGTTAGGTTTAAAAATTGTTGTTCAAGGCTTTGTTTTCGTTTTACTAAATGCGATAAAACGATTTTGTTTTTAGCTAAAAAAGTATTTATTTCGGCTGCTGAAACGGCTTTATCTAAAGTCGCTAAAACCAAATCGCCCTCAATTTTAAGTGAGGAAATGCCTTCGTAATTATTTAAGATTTCAACAATTTTTTGATTGTTAAAGGATGCCATTTCAATTAAACCAAAAGAGCTTGTCAATTCGTCAACACGCCCTGCATAAAGTTTTATGCCATTTCTAATGACAACAACTTGATCGCAAACTTTTTCGACTTCATCTAATAGATGCGAAGCCAACAAAATAGTGGTTCCTTTGCCTGCAATTTCCTTAATTAGCGTTCTTATTTCGTGAATGCCTTGCGGGTCTAAACCATTGGTAGGCTCGTCTAAAATCAAAATTTCGGGATTGTTTAGCAAAGCCGATGCTATGGCCAATCGCTGCTTCATCCCTAACGAAAAGGTGCTAAATTTGCTGTCGCGACGCTCATATAAATTGACTTGCTTAAGCCTGTTATCTATATTGTTTTCGGCAATTTCCTTAATTTTGCAAACCAGTTGAAGGTTTTGTTTTGCGGTCATATAAGGGTAAAAATTTGGTCGCTCAATAATAGCGCCTACTTTTTTTAGTGCTTGGTGTGTGCTTAATTTGCCACCAAACCAGCTAAAAGTGCCCGAATTTTTATTTACCACATTTAAAATGATGCCGAGAGTAGTCGATTTTCCGCTTCCATTTGGACCTAAAATGCCGTAAACATGCCCTTTTTTAATTTCAAAAGATAAATCACTAACCGCCTTTAGACGTCCGTAATTTTTAGAGAGATTTTGAATGTTTAAGATGATTTCCAATGTTGAAGTTTTGATTAATTTTAAAATAGGACGATGAAATTAATCTTTTGTTACCAATTCTTAATTAAAAACCGCTTATTTTTACACATACAATCTGCGAATTTGAAAAATCATCCAAAAATATCTTTAAAAAAACCCACTTATCCGATAAGCGAAATGCTATACAGCTACTTAACTGAATATGGACGTAACATTATCATCCCTATTTTTTATGAAGATTTGTTGCGCTTTTCGGGCTCTTTTGAGGTTTTTGATAAAAATGACAATGATACTATGTGGATTCGCGTAATTTATCCCGACCACGAACGCGAAAACATTGATTTAAACTTAAAAAAAATCTATACCATTATGCATTCCGATGGGAGCGATTTTGCCATTCCGCATTTAAATGTCGATGCGATTGATTATTGCACCTTTGGAAATTCAAAACCTTTTAGAGTTAAAATCAGAAATATTTTAAATGATAATTATACCTATTTATATGTTAAAAAAGCCGATGCTTCTCGTATTTATGGATTAGAATTAGAGGAATTATTATCGCCAAACAAGGTCGACTTTTTGATGTATAAAGACACCTTAATTGAAGAACATATTTTGGGCATTCCGGGCGATGTTTTTATTGAAGAACACTTGCCTAATTTAACGGTTCGCGAACAAAAGCAAATTTCGAAAGAGTTTGTTAAGTTTAATGAACGTTGTATGATTCGCCTTTTGGGCGATATGCGCTCATATAATTATGTATTTGTGGTATCACACGATTTTGACCAAGTTCAATACCGCATTAGGGCCATAGATTTTGACCAACAATCTTATGAAGGGGCTTTAAAAATTTACCTTCCACAGTTTTTTAAAGAAAACAGTACTTTAGTAAAAATGGTTGAAAAAAGTTTGCAAGCAGAATCGGTTGCTCAATATAAAAATGAAGAGCGCTCATTGTTGGCAAAACGCGCAAGAGCTTCGCATTTGAGATTAGAAAAGTTGATTAAATGTATGATGGTTGACGAAATTTCAAAACCCGAAAAAATTTTACAACTACGTCGCGAAGTTATGGCTATGACCAAGGATGTTAACTTTAGACACGCCAAAACAATGGGTGAAATTTTAAAATACGCACTTGATTTTGTGATTAGAAATTACGAAAACGTGAATACTTATATCATTAGTTAAAGTTATATTCATCGTCAAAATTTTCGGTATAGCCACCTTCATCATCATCTAAATCATCATCAAAGTCATCGTTATATTCTTCAAAACCTTCTTCAATTTTTTCACCTTCAAACTCTTTTTCAGGGGCATCTTGTGGCAAATTTCCTAACGAATATAATATTTTTGGCAAGTCGCGTTCTTTATTATAAGTGGTAATTTCAATTAATTCAATTAAAAAAGTCCACATTAAATAAAAATCGTAAACGTAAATTAATTTGTCATTTTGTTCTTTAAACAAATCAGCAAGTTGGTAATTGCTCATAGTTTTTACCTCAGAATCGGCGTCATCTGAAACATCGTCGAGCGGAATTTCATCACCTTGATTCCATTCCTTATCGGATAAATAAAAAGAAGCCATTTCTGAGCCGTCAAAATCGAATGCATTGACAATTGTGTTGTGTAAATCTTCTAAATTTGCGGTACTTCTTATGGCGATGTCCCTAATAACATCTTCTTCTAAGTCAGCAATGACCCTAACTTTATAAATCATATTTCTAGTTTTTAGTAGTTGACAAAGTTACAAACTTTGATAAATATGTACTTATTATTTGCTTAATTTTACCACAAAAAATTTGCGTTATGTCAAAAGCCAAAACTTTAGCCCAACTCAATCATCTTTCTCTAAACACTTTAATGCAAACACTTGAAATAGAATATATTGATTATGGTGATGATTATTTGGTTGCAAAAATGCCCGTAACGTCAAAGGTTTATCAACCTAATGGCATTTTGCACGGCGGTGCTACTGTGGCACTAGCCGAAAGTGTGGGAAGTGCGGCTTCTCATTTATTTTTTGACAACAGTGAATTTGAAATTCGCGGAATTGAAATTTCAGCAAACCATATTAAGTCGGTTAAAGAAGGTTTTATTTTTGCAACAGCGCGAATTTTACACAAAGGAAGAACCACCCAGCTTTGGGAAATTAAAGTTACAAACTCTCAAAATCAGTTAGTTTCGCTTTGCAAACTCACGACCATTGCGCTTAAAAGAAATAATTTTTAAAAGATGGCCATACATAAATTTTTTAGTAAGTTACAATTTGCCCGCGCAAATCGATTACCTTTTGTGGCTTTTAGGCTGCCTAATGATGAACATATTTCAATTATCATTCAAAAAAATGACCTGCTACACACCTCTTTAGATTTGGGAGAATCGGGTTTTGTTTTTGCCCCTTTTGATACGGCTGAAAGCTGTATTTTAACACCCTTTGAAGTGTCAAGTTTTGATACCTACGAAATTACCGACGAATTTTATAAAAAATCAACACCAAATCATGAGCCATTTAATCAAAAATCGTCTTTAGAACGGGACAAGTACCTTGAATTAATTGATAAAGCCATAACCCAAATCACAAATGAAAAACTCGAAAAGGTGGTGCTGTCTAGAAAAATATACATTGGAGCAGAGCAAATTAAATCAGAAGATGTTTTTAAAAGATTATTGTATAAATATCCAAATTCGCTTACCTATTTTTGGCATCATCCTAAGGTAGGCACTTGGTTGGGCGCTACTCCCGAAAAATTATTGTCACTTAAAAATGCTAATTTTTCAACCATGGCTTTAGCGGGAACGCAAATTCTTAAACCCGAAGGACGTATTGTTTGGGAGGAAAAAGAGTTAAAAGAGCAGCAAATGGTTACTAATTATTTAGTTAAAGTATTGAATAAAAATAAAATAGAATTTAAAACCTTAAAAACTCGTAACCTTAAAGCGGGAAACTTAGTACATATCTGCACAGATATCAAAGGTAAATTACCTAAAGAAGTTAGCCTATTTAAATTGGTAAATTGTTTGCATCCAACGCCGGCAGTGGCTGGTTTGCCAAGGCAAGATGCCATTGACTTTATAAAAAGTAACGAACAATATGACCGCAGTTTTTATACAGGTTATTTGGGACTTATCAATAAAAATGAAGAGGCACAAAAAACGACGGATCTTTTCGTAAATTTAAGATGTATGCAATTAAAAAATCAAATGGCATTTATATATGTTGGCGGTGGCATTACCAAAGATAGCAATCCGGCAAACGAATGGAAAGAAACCGAAGCTAAAAGTAAAACCTTAATTAGTGTGTTATAGTTTTAAACCGCTACATTTGCGCACTTAATTTTTAAAACCAAAACCTTGCGATTAGCGAATTATACCAAAGAATTTAATTTCAATCTCAAATTAGCTTATCCGGTAATGTTAGGCCAACTTGGACATGTTTTGGTAGGTTTAGCCGATAATGTTATGGTTGGAAGACTCGGTGCTATACAATTAGCTGCTGTCTCATTGGGTAATAGCGTGGTATTTATAGCCTTATCTATTGGCATCGGATTTACTTTTGCCATAACACCTTTAATTGCCGAAGCAGATAGCAGTAAAAATATTGAAAAAGGACGGCTCGATTTTCAACATGGTTTATTGCTTTCTATTGTTTTAGGAGTCGTGATGTTTATTTTGCTGCTTTTAGGAAAGCCCCTTTTAAATCACATGAACCAGCCTCCTGAGGTGGTTAAATTGGCGTTACCTTATATGGGAATTATCGCTTTTTCTATCATTCCGTTGATGATTTTTCAGGCTTCAAAACAATTTGCCGATGGTTTATCACAAACCAAACACGCCATGCATGCTGCTATTTTTGCAAATATTATAAATATAGTTGTTAACTATTTTTTAATTTATGGAATTTGGATTTTTCCAAGACTTGAACTTATAGGTGCTGGTATTGGCACTTTGTTTTCAAGAATTGCCATGGTAGCTTTTATGTGGTATATTTTAAATACAAAGCCAAAATTCATTCCTTATATAAAGCTATTAAGTTTAGCTGAAATTCAAAAAGAAAAATTTAAAAAAATCATCAGCCTCGGGTTTCCAACAGCCATGCAAATGTTTTTTGAAGTCGCAGTTTTTACAGCTGCAGTATGGCTTTCGGGAACCTTAGGCGTTATAGACCAAGCAGCCAACCAAATTGCGCTTAACTTAGCTTCAATGACCTTTATGATTGCCGTTGGAATGGGTGTTGCGGCAACTATTCGCGTGGGAAACCAAAAAGGTTTAGAACAATATATTGAATTGCGCCGTATTGCTTTATCCATTTTTTTACAGATATTTTTGATAGAATTTGTTTTTGCCATAGGCTTTTTAACTTTAAAAAATTATTTGCCCTTGGTTTATATTGACAATTGGCAAGTTATTAAAACAGCATCTACCTTGCTTATTGTGGCGGGATTTTTTCAAATTTCAGATGGTGTGCAGGTAGTGGTTTTAGGCGCTTTGCGCGGATTGCAAGATGTCAAAATTCCGACTTACATCACCTTTATCGCTTATTGGATTGTTGGTTTTCCAATTTCCTTTTTTCTAGGAAAAACCCTAGGTCTTGGTTCTCAAGGCATTTGGATTGGTTTATTATCGGGTTTAACCGCTTCGGCACTTTTATTATATTTAAGATTTGATTACCTTACCAAAAAATTAATTCATTCAAACCATGGAACTACCTAAATTTTTATTGGGCGATAATACCGATTATCAAGAGGCTATTTTTGTGATACACACCGAGTATCCGCGATTTGTAATCAATCTGCAAGACGATGATATTACTTGGTTTGACGATTTAGAAGAAGAAAGTGAGGAAGAAATTTTAGACCTTGTTCAAGATTTAGTGGCGCAAGCAAACGCCTTTTTTGATAGGGAAACCGCGCGATTTGAGCATGAAGCCTAAGCTTTTTTAGGAGGCTTCTTTTTGTTGTTTGCCTTGGGCTTAATAATGGGTTCTTCAACAAAAAAATCAATTTGACTTTGTCGGTTTTCTTCAACTTCTTTGCCGCCTCGTTCAAAAGTTTTCTTGGCATTTATCTTGCCAATCACAACTTCCTCAAGTTTGTCGTCAATATGTCGCGCACCAAAGCTCGAATTTAATTTGTCGAACTTCTGTTTATAATAATAATAGGCAAAACCATAACCTATTAAAAAGGAACCCAACATATAAATAAATAGCTCGATATAATTATTTAGCCCCATTATTAGTTGTTTTTAAATGTTTTAACGGTAAGTTCTAAACGCCTATTTTTAAAATGTTCAATATTTGAATTTTCATATTTAGGCGCTGTTTCTCCTTTCGAAGAGGTTTCTATCCTTAGTGCGTCAATGCCTTGCGATGATAAATAACCCTTAAAAATATTTGCACGTTCTAAACCGATTGAATAATTGGTTTCGACTTGACCAATACTATCGGTATGTCCTTCAATATAGAGATGGGCATCTTGATTATTTAAAAGCACCCATTTAAGCACCTTTGTCAAACTGTCGATTTTATTTAGCTCTTTAAATTTATCTTGATTAACACCAAAATAAATGGTGCCTGTTAGATAGGTTTTGTTAACTGGCAAGGCAACAACACTATCTATTTTAGTGGTTTTAACTTTTAATGTATCTTTATAAATAGGCTCTTTAACAGTACTTTGCAAAATATTTAAACTGTCGGTCGGCTTTAATTCAGCAACAACACTAAACAATTTTTGATGTGCCAAGGCACTCAAAATTGCCCAGACTAAAAAGGTAAAAAATGCAAAAACAAAATTTTTCATTTATTTTTTTTATTTACTTTAAATGGTAAAGTTATAAAATATTTTTTAAGTCGTTTGACAAATTTAAATTAGGCTTTTTCAACCAGTTCAATTTGACCTACTTTAGCAGTGGTTGTAAAAAATCCATAATTTATAAAAACCTTATTTTTTTCTATCTTTTGAATGAGTCCTGTTGTTTGACTATCTATCAATCGCACGCGGTCATTGATTTTATATTGATAGTCGGCTTTTAATTTTGCTTTGAGGATTGATTTTTTTTCTTCTATTTTTTTTACGGCAGCCACTTCTTTTAAAACTTCAATTTCAACAACTTTTAATTGTTCTTCAACTTGTTTTTTTTGTACAAGCGCTTTAAGTTTCTCGTTTTTGCTGACTTTTTTAATTTCGGGCGTTGTTTTTTTAATATATTTTGCCTGCTCAGTGGCAGTCCAAGTAAAAAAATTGGCGAGGAGCTGCTTTTTGTTTTTAGTTTGAAAATAGTTGTTTATTAATTCATTAATCTTTCTCCCATAAATCAACATTTTTTGATTGTTGTCGTAAAGGGTATTAAATTCTACCAGTTTTTGATGTATTTTTTGTTGGTCAGTAGCCAATAAATCACCTTTTTCTTTAATGATAAGGTGCTCTTTTTCTAAAGAATCTGAATTTTTTTGCAACTTATTGCGTTCCTTTTGAAGTTTAGAAATGGTTTTGTCTAAACGGACTTTTCCGGTATCTACTTTTTTCTTAGCGCGATTAATCAAACTAAACGGAATGCCATTTTTGCTAGCAACTTCAAAGGTAAATGAGCTTCCAGCTTGACCGATAAATAATTGATACAAAGGTTCTAAAGTACGTTCGTTAAATTGCATATTGGCATTTACGGTATATTGCAATTCATCGGCCAAAACTTTTAAATTGGTATAATGCGTAGTGATAATGCCAAAAGCCTGAAGTTCATGAAATGATTCTAAAAAAACTTCTGCCAAAGCACCACCGAGTTCGGGGTCGCTACCTGTGCCAAATTCATCTATTAAAAGCAAGGTATTATCATTGCTGCTTTGCAAAAACTGACGCATATTTTTTAGCCGATAACTATAAGTACTCAAATGATTTTCAATAGATTGATTATCGCCAATATCGGTTAGAATGGAATCAAAAATATGAAAACTGCTACTGGTGTGAACGGGCACCAGCAAGCCACTTTGAAACATCACTTGCAATAAACCAATGGTTTTTAAGGTGATGCTTTTTCCGCCTGCATTAGGACCAGAAATTACGATAATGCGCTGATCTTGGTTTAAAATTAAGCTTTGCGGAATGGTTTTTAAATGTTGTTTATTGTTGTGCTCAAGTAGCAATGGGTGATAAGCATTTTTAAAATTTGAAATTTTTTCATCACTCATAGTTGGCAAAATACCGCCTATTAGCTTGGCATAAAGTGCCTTAGCGGAAATCATGTCGAGCTTAGCTAAAAAATTTTGATAGGTTTTTAAATCCGGCGCAAATGGACGGATGCTATTGGTTAATGCTTTGAGTATTTGAATGATTTCTTGTTGTTCATCAAATTCTAAATTTTGTAATTGTCGGGTAAGTTTAAGGGTTTCTTCAGGTGCAATAAAAAGTGTATTCCCCGTTTTAGATGTTCCCAACAAAAGTCCCTTTACTTTTTTGCGATACATGGCCTTAACTGCCAAAACCCGCTGATGGTCAACAACCGATTCTTTAATTTCATCTAAATAATTAGCACTTCCTGCTTTTGATAAGGCCACATTAAAGCTGCTGCTAATTTTTCCTTTTACTTCTTGAATTTCTTTGCGAATGCTATTGAGAATAGGCGAAGCATTTTGTAAAATTTCACCATAAGGGGTCATAATCTCGGCGATGAATTTTAAAATATCGGCTTGTAAATCAATAACTTCTGATAACTCAAATAAACCAGGATAATAAGATTTGAATTTCTTCAAAAAAATTAGTAGCTCTTTCGTAGTTTTTGTCAGCCTGACAATTTTTAAAAATGATTCAATCTCTAAAAAACTATTTTCAATACCTAAATAGCTAATTTCTTTTGTAATAGCATCAAAATAGGAAGTAGGTAGCTGATTTTCATTTTCATAAGACGACAAATATTCATTGGTTAACTGCAAGGCATTTTGCAAGGATGTTTTATGAAATTGTGGTATAATTTTAAGCGCTAATTCAGCTCCTAAAGCCGTTTTACAGCGTTCGGCTACCTTGTTTAACACGATGTTAAACTCTAAATCTTGTAATGTTTTTGAGGTTATTTTAGACTTCAATGTTGTATTTTTGAAAACACAAAAATAAGTTTAATATTTTAATTCAAGACGCTGCTTTATGGCTTTAAATGTTAACATCTCAACAGGTTGGAAAGCCGTTTTAGAACCGGAGTTTGAAAAGGAATATTTTAAAAACTTAATCCATTTTGTGAAGGCTGAATATAGCAAACATATTTGTTATCCTAAAGGAAATCAGATATTTGCAGCTTTTAATGCTTGTGATTTTGATGAGGTAAAAGTTGTTATTATTGGTCAAGATCCTTATCACGATGTGGGTCAAGCAAATGGTTTGTGTTTTTCGGTTAACGACGGCGTGGCACCCCCACCATCATTAATCAATATTTTTAAAGAATTGCAAACAGATTTGGGTTTACCCATTCCGCAAAGTGGCAATTTAGAAAGCTGGGCAAAACAAGGTGTATTGTTGTTAAATGCCACCTTGACAGTAGCTGCACATCAAGCTGGGTCGCATCAAAATTGTGGTTGGGAACCTTTTACCGATGCTGTAATTCAACAAATTTCTGATAAAAAAGAAAACGTCGTTTTTTTGCTTTGGGGTGGTTTTGCCAAACAGAAAGGCAAAAATATTGACACTACAAAACATTGTATTTTGTTGAGCGGACATCCTTCGCCCTTAAGCGCCAATCGTGGTTATTGGTTTGGAAACAAACATTTTAGTAAAACAAATGCTTATTTAACCATGAAAGGGAAAAACCCAATTAAGTGGTAGGGAGATTCTGAATTTAGCTGATAGCCTTTTGCTATTTACCTTTAGCTATTTGCTGTATGTTAGCTCCAACTTTTGGATTTGTAATAACATATTTTTGAACAGGCTCTCTTTTTATGTTTTGTTGTATATGTGCAACGCCGCAGCTTTGTTTTGTAGAAAAACAAGCGGTCATTAAAGCGGATAAAATTACTAAGAGTACAAATTTGCCAAAAATATTTTTCATTTTATATAGGATTGCTTTTTCAAAGATAAAAAAAATTATCAAGTAGTAGGTATCAAGTATTAATTATCAAGTAGTAAAAAATAAATACACTAATCACTTTGCTGTCAACTTTTCTAAGGTATATTTAATTAGCTTTTCAACGGCGGCGTGATAATCTTTGCTAAAAGTGCCGTTTGCGCGATTGGCAATAATGCAATTCATAGAGCAGGCGTGGTGTCCCATAAGTTTTGATAAGCCGTAAATAGCCGAAGTTTCCATTTCTAAATTGGTAACTTTAATGCCATTAAATTCAAAATTGTCAATTTTATGATTGAGTTCTGGGTCTTGAAGTGCTAAGCGCAGCACGCGTCCTTGTGGTC
>Ga0210005_1000601_pt1 | contig 27483 bp, 23 predicted proteins | sample CryGey02umfilter_3_FD_183961 | JGI IMG/M metagenome (GOLD analysis project Ga0210005, IMG submission 183961) | Groundwater microbial communities from aquifer in Utah, USA - Crystal Geyser 4/9/14 0.2 um filter (SPAdes) (version 3) | ecosystem: Environmental > Aquatic > Deep subsurface >... | reverse complement strand
TTCTCTTTATTGGGATACATGGGAGAAAGTTGAATCAAAATTTGTCGACAAAGGAAAAATAGACCCTGAAAAAATGTTTTATGGGTCGATCAAAGGACTTGTTGCATCAGTCGATGATCCGTATACCTTTTTCCTCACTCCAGAAGAAAATAAGCAGTCAAAAGCTGATCTTGGAGGAAAATTTCAGGGAATTGGAGCTCAGCTTGGTCTCAAAGAAAATCTTATTGTCATCATAGCGCCACTCAAAGACTCTCCCGCAGAAAAAGCTGGTGTTCTATCTGGTGATATCATCACAAAAGTCGACGGAGAATCGACCGAAAAATGGACACTATATCAAGCAGTGTCCAAAATTCGTGGGCCGGAAAATACTGAAGTGATATTGACTATTGTGCGTGCGTCGGGCGAAAAAGACATCACGATTGTGCGTCAAGAAATCAAGGTCCCATCGATAGAGCTCACCTATGAAAAATCTGGCGGAAAATCTGTCGCACATATCAAGATCAATCAGTTTGGAGATACCACAAACACCGAATGGGAAAAAGCGGCAGCTGAAATTGCTCAAAAATGGGGATCTAAAGAAATCACAGGAATGGTTCTTGACGTTCGAGGAAATCCAGGAGGATATTTAGACAGTGCAGTATTTATCGCATCTGAGTTCATCCCGCAAGGAGAAGTCGTAGTGAAACAAGAATCTACAAACTCAACTGACCGCATATATACCGTAAAACGGACAGGAATTTTACTCGATATCCCAATGATTGTTCTCATCAATCAAGGATCTGCTTCTGCATCTGAAATACTTGCTGGAGCGCTCCGAGATCACAAACGAGCAAAACTCGTTGGTCAGAAAAGCTTTGGAAAAGGCTCTGTTCAAGAAGCGCTCGACCTTCAGCAGGGCGCAGGTCTTCATGTCACAGTAGCAAAGTGGCTTCTTCCAGATGGCGAATGGATCCATGGGAAGGGGATTGAGCCAGAATTTTCGATAGAAAATGAGGTAGATGAAGAAAATACCCTTTCCAACGCGCAAGATGCTCAGCTCCAAAAGGCACTTGAGCTCGTTGTGAACAAGAAGTAAAATACTCAAATTATTGTATATGAAACTTTTGAAATTCATAAACATCAAAGCTATTCTGTTATTAGCTTCTGTGTGTATACTCCTCCTTTCTTTTTTGAAAGACACAGAGTACGTCAAATCCTCTCCTCTTGCAAAATTATTTGTGACTCGTTCAAATTCTCAAGAAACTCCCGAAATAACTGAAACTCAAAAAATTGTGTCTGAGGAATCAATCGTGATTGATATTGTCGAACGTTCGCTCCCTTCGGTAGTCACTATTGGTATTTCCAAAAAAACTCAAACACAAGGATCAATTGAGATTGATCCGAACAATCCTTTTTCACCATTTCGAAGAGTAGAAGGAGAAGAAAAGACGATCGAGCAAAATATTGGAAGTGGATTTATCATCTCAAAAGATGGAATAATCATCACAAACAAACACGTCGTCTTCGACACAAAAGCCTCATATACCGTACTTACCGATGGCAAAGAAGAGTATGACGTGACAAAAATTTACCGCGATCCACTCAATGACCTGGCAATACTGAAAATTGAAGCTACCGATCTTGTTCCACTTGCTCTGGGAGACTCATCCAAACTCAAACTTGGACAGCTTGCTATCGCAATCGGCACACCTCTTGGGGAATTCCAAAATACTATCACTACGGGTATAGTATCTGGCCTCGGGCGGGGAATTACCGCAGGATCTCCGTTTCAGGGTTTTGTTGAAGAACTGAGCAATGTGATCCAAACAGATGCAGCAATAAGTCCGGGAAACTCTGGCGGACCTCTTTTGAACTCATCTGGACAGGTCGTCGGTGTCAACACGGCAATAGCAGGGGATGGACAAAATATTGGCTTTGCGATACCTGTCAATGTCGTGAAAGAGCTCATCTCTACGTTTGAATCACAAGGAGGGACCTTCGAAAGGCCGTATATTGGGGTACGATACAACATGGTAGACAAACGTACAGCTATGCTCAATGAGGTTGTGGAAGGTGCATTCATCGAGACCGTAATCAAGGATTCGCCTGCCGATCTTGCAGGAGTGAAGGAGGAGGATATCATCACACGGGTCGATGGTAAGAAACTCGACGGAGAAAATGAACAGAGTCTTGCAAAGATCATTTTGAACAAAAAAGTCGGCGATACCATGGATCTTGACGTCTGGCGGGACGGAAAAGTACTTCAAATTACTATCACTCTTGGGGCATTTAGTGAGTAAAAAATAAGAGTTCACCGTCTTTGACAATACCGTATCAAAATACATCATTATTATACAAATAGTTACTCAATCTTGGCTTCCATTATGCCTTTGCCTACTGCAACCACATCCTCATGTGGTGTCATTTTCATGAGGAGTAAATTATTACATTTTATGATATTATAAGTAATACTTACTTAAATATTTTTAAATTTTCATATGCCAGGTGACGAACTAATTACTCAACCTATAGAGGTAGCGCATTCTGATATACCACTGTCGATATTTCAACAGCACAGTCAAAATGTCGCGCACATACTCACAGGTGAAGACGGCGGAACCAACTCAGATATTTTTGATGATGCAGAAGTTATAAATGAACGTAAGATGGTGAGAGGATTGGTGAAATCCGTATTTGATAGCTGTGAAGAAGATCCGAATAGACTAATACAATATGAAGATTTCCATGCCGAATTTCAAGGCCAGATTGATACCGCAAAATCGTCATTCAAAACGACTACAGAAGGATCTGATGAAAAAATACGACAAGACCTACTTGAACGTGAGAAAAAAGAATTAGAAAGAGAAATTCAACAGAAAGAAAGAGATCGCAATCAAGCACGAATACAACAAGAGCAACAAGTTACAAAAGATACTAAAAAATTAGAAACAGAAACAGCCTATAGTCCCGAACAATCTGCAAAAGCTGCTGAAACTAATCAAAGGATTGACTTATTTGAGAAATGGATGAGACCAGTATTTGACGATATGACAATCACTAAGTATGACGTTCAAGCTCAGGCGAGTAAAAAGGTCATTCAAGCTCAATTTGCTACTGCTTTGGATAGGGCTCGGGAGGGTTCGTATACAGATGAAATTACAACATTGACAGGTACAAGTCTTAGAAAACTTATCGACAGAATCAGACAATCTCAATATAATAAGCCTGTCGACTATAAAATAGTGGATGATACGGCATTAGGTACATTCCTCAGCCAGTGGGATAAAAGACAAGTGGAATTTGAAGCATCGATCACCGAAAAGCAAAGGGATCAAATACGCCAAGCTATGGAAACTGCACGAATAAAAGCAGTAGAAGAAGCTAACTTATTTAAAACACTAATGGCTGAAAGCGCAGAACGAGCAAGCGGTGATATAGCTGCACTAAATGATCTTGCTGATAAGATGACAGAACAACTTCAAGAACTAAATAAAGACAAAATTACAACAGAAAGTGTTCAACAAGAATTTGATAAACGTTTTTATGATGCCATACCAAAAGAAGTTCAACGCTGGATAAAAGAACCGCACCTTATAAATCCTTGGATGATGATCTTTCCTAATCTAAAAAAACGACCACTTGTATATACGTACAGAGGTTTTGGAGGACACGTTGATACAGGAGAGGATACGGGCGACCTATATTTACATTTTATTGATTCTCCTGACCATCGATTTACCCAGCCTCCTTCATGGATAGAACCATGGAAAGAAGAACCATCAAATAAAGGAGACAATACCGTATTTAACATTGTTGAAGAGACTCCTGAAGGTCAAGAGAGATATAGTATTACTACAGGTGTTAATCAAAAAGTTGATGGCGAAAAACAAATGGGAATATTGATTACTTGTTTAAGTGATGGCAATGAAAATTCTACTGAAACATTTATACCCTATGGTAAACCCAAACCTTTAATATCAATTTTACGCAAGCCAATAATTTATCTTTATCCCACAAAACCAACAGATGTATCAATGTCGCTTCAATTAGAAGGAAAAATCACTCATCACTACCCCCAAATGCTAAATAATGTTTGGAACGTTACAGCTACTCCTCAAGGAAGTATTCAATATATGGGAAAGACGTATCGGTATTTATTTTGGGAAGGAGACTATGGAAAAAATGCGTGGAATCTTGATAAGGGTTTTTGTGTCCAGTCAAGTAAACTTGAATTATTTTTTGAAGAACAACTATCCAAGCTCGGAGTAAACTCGGAAGAAATTCAAGACTTTATTACCTACTGGGTTCCTCTTTTAGATGAAAAAAATAGTCCATGGATGCAAATCTCTTTTCAGCAAAAAGAGTACGAATCCATAGCTCAATTGATAGTCAAGCCTTTACCAGACACTCTTATTCGAATTTTTGCGGTATTTAAACCACTTAATAATCCAATAGATATAGAGAAGCAAATCTTTCAACCTATAAAAAGGCAAGGATTCGTAGTTGTGGAATGGGGTGGCACAGTAATATAAATTCTTAAAAATTCAAATCTCTCACTATCTGGGGGAGATTCGGGGCTAAAAAAAATTGACAAAGTTGCAACTTTGTAATATTCTTGGTTTATGTCATTTGCACAACCTATATCAGTAAAAGATTTTCGCGACAATCTCTCAACTATCATTGAGGAAGTCGCTGTTGGGAAAAAATCTTATACAGTGACTAAATTTGGCAAAGAAAAAGTTGCAGTTATACCTATCGATAAGGCACTAAATACTAAACCAAAAAAGAATATTGACTGGGATAATGAACCTTTTGTCGGTATGTGGAAAGACAGAAAGGATATGAAAGATAGTGTTGCGTGGGTACGCAACCTTAGAAAAAAAAATAACCGTTATTCTCTATGAGTTATATAGTAGATACCGACGTTCTAATTAATGTAAGTCATAATGTCGAAGCTGATATTTCTTTTGTGCGTCAAAGCAGAACTTCTTATATTTCAGTAATAACTGCTACCGAATTATTACACGGAGTAAGAAATAATAATGAACTAGAGATTACTAATAAACTCATTGACCATTACAACATCTTACACATTAACGAACAAATATCTGAACAAGCGTACCAATTAGTTAAAAGTTATTTTCTTTCTCACTCACTTCTCATAAACGATGCGCTCATTGCTGCCACCGCTATACACTATGGTTATACTTTGGTCACGCACAACATAAAACATTTTAAAGTAGTAGCGAAGTTAAAACTTCACCAGCCTGTATAATACCTCTATGACAGGTCAAAATAACCTACAGACATTACGCGGATTTAGAGATTTTTTACCCACGGAGGCGAAGCAGAGACAGTGGCTTACCGATGTAATACGTGGCGTATTCGAGATGTGGGGATATGAGCCCATAGAAACACCTACTATGGAATATGCATCGCTTTTTGAAGGACAGATAGGCGAAGATGAAAAGCTCTTTTTTAAATTCACCGATCAAGGTGATCGCGAAGTAGCACTAAGGTACGATCAGACTGTTCCAACAAGCCGTATTCTTGCTCAATATAGACAAGAGTTAAAACTTCCATTTAAACGCTATCAAATTCAACCGGTATTTCGTGCAGAAAAACCACAAAAAGGTCGCTATAGAGAATTTATTCAGGCAGATGCCGATATATTTGGTGTCGAATCTCCGGTTGCGGATGCTGAAATAATGGCACTCAGTCTAGATATTTACAAACAACTTGGCTTCAAAAAACCAAAACTTCTCATAAATGATAGATCGCTTTTCAAAGGAATACCCTATGACGCAATTGTTGCTATAGATAAGATAAAAAAGATTGGAGAAGATGGCGTGATAAAAGATATGGAATCAAAGGGAATTTCCCTAAATGATGCAAAAGCATTCCTGAAACAAGTCAAAGAACTAAAACCAAATGAAACGATTAAAGTTGTCCTTGATTATCTGAAAAATACTGGATTTGAAGAAGATTGGTATGCATTTGAACCCAGTATTGCACGCTCATTTGCGTATTCCTCTGGTCCTATTTGGGAAGTAGTTATACCAGAAAGTTCTGGAGGATCGGTACTTGGCGGAGAACGATATGACAACCTCATTGAGTCAATATCTGGAGTCAATATTCCTGCCACCGGATTTGGCTTAGGCTTAGATCGCACCTTGGAAGCCGCACTCGAACTTGGATTAGTTCCAAAAACCGAAGCAGTTGCACAGGTGCTTGTTACTATATTTGATGAAAATTTACTGGGTGAATCGATCCAAATCGCAACAAAATTACGAGACGAAGGTATTACAACCGATATATATCCAAACAGTTCAGACAAACTCGGAAAACAGATGAAATATGCCAATGATAAACAAATTCCATTTGTACTCATCCTTGGACCCGATGAAGTGAAAAAAGGCATCGTATCACTAAAAAATATGCAAACAGGAGAATCTAAAACAGGAAAGCTTACAGATCTATTGATCTAACTTAACACTTGTCATCCTCGCGAACGCGGGGATCCAGTCCTAGATTCCCGATCAGGTCGGGAATGACAGAATAAACGGAATCTTTTGCACACACTACTAAACCTATGAACATAAACTCAAACATCGTAGTCATTGAAGCCGCGCAGGGTGCTGGCGGTGACGAATCTAAACTCTGGGGCAGCGACCTTTTGGTTTCTTATTCAAAATTTGCAACCAAACAAGGATTTAAGGTGCAACAACTTGAAGAGAATGTGATAAAAATTACGGGACCCGATGCATTTAACTATTTCAAACATGAAACCGGAGTGCACCGTGTACAACGAGTGCCTAGCACAGAAAAAAGGGGAAGGGTGCACACGTCTACCGCCGTCGTCATCGTCACTCCGCAAATCAATTCAAACGATATTCATATAAGTGATAGTGACCTTGACTGGCAATTTTTCAGATCAGGTGGTGCAGGAGGACAAAATGTAAATAAAGTCTCATCAGCCGTACGGCTTATTCACAGACCCACAGGTATAATAGTCACTACAAGTAGAGAGCGTACCCAGCAAGCCAATCGTCAGATAGCCAAAGAGTTACTTGCCGGAAAGCTGTATCAATTGGAGGAAGAAAAACGCCAAGGAGTACAGCATTCCTTTATAAAGGATATCGGCGCAGGAGATCGTTCAGACAAGATGCGAACCTATAATTTCCCACAAAACAGGCTCACCGATCATCGCATAAACAAAAGCTTTCATAACCTTGACGACATTATCGGACAGGGGAAGTGGGAGAAGGTGTTTGGTCACTTCTCTGAAGCACAATTTGATAATCCTAAAAATTCTGACTGCTAGCGCGATATAAACTAATGAATGATATTTGCATCTTTAAGTGTTATAATTCCTCTTATGATTGAGATTGAAATGCCACAAACATGTGGGAATTGTGAGTTTGCACGGCCTGCAACTCCTGATGATAAAAAAGCTCATGATGGTTGCTTGTAGGTATAGAATCAAGATATACAGCTGGGCCAGACAAACTTGGTTTAGCAGCAGTGGCAAGTCTGCTACTAAGTTTGGGTGGCACGTCAATTGAGGGTCAAAACTGGTCTGTTCTTATGGAGAACCTGCCATAGGGGAGGCTGATTCTCAATACCAAGAAGATGATCTGGAGGCATTTTCATATTCTGTTCTTGCTAGAAGTACAAAACCACAACAAACTTCCAAAAGTGAAAATGCGCCACGTAGAAGTGAGGGTTTAAAACCGCCATGGTCGTCTTGTTGGGTACGTGTAGAAAATAACCGTTGGGCTTTTGAACCAAAAGAGCAATGGGGATACTGATCAAGACGTGTTATCAATTCCCGAGAATGGCAAGACGGTTGATAAGGATGAAAAAGAGAGAATGACAAGAGGCATACATATATTTGCCAATTCTTTTGGAATTTAGATTTATTACCCTTGAGGAATATATGGTCTATTGGGATCTTCTGCGAATTGAGCTACTTGACCTGATAAATTGAGTTCCAATGGTATCAATTATTCGGTTTTTTTCAGTTCGACCATTAATTTCGTATTTCGGGTTATTATATGTAACATCCCCGCTCAGAAGAGCGCCCCCTTCCTGAAGGGGGACCTTAGATTTTGTAAGAGTTCACGCTCTTTGACACACATGTCATTGCGAGCGGAATGAAATGGAGCGCGGCAATCCAAATAGAATTGAGACTGCTTCGTCGCTCACACTCCTCGGGAATGACAGTCTGTGTCAAGACTTGTGAACTCTTACACATGGGATTTCTAATTGACAAACAAGCATTAAGATATAAAATGAAATCATGATCACAGACAATGACATTGCCAAACTAAAAAAAGTTTTTGTTACAAAAGATGAGATGGAAATGGCTTTTGAGAAAAACACCGCAATAATTGTCAAAGAGATTCTGACAGTCGTAGAGGTGATCGGTGAAATGAGCAATAAACTCGATAAAAAAATCACCGACCACGATGATATTTTGGAACACCATCAAAGACAAATAGATGGATTAAACGCTAAGGTTTTCCCTACTGCATAATGGAATTTTTATAGCTTAAAAAATTTTCAATTTTATATTTAGATTATTGATGATATAATACATTTCTTATGCAAGCCAAAATACATCCACAGTTCTATGAAGACGCTTTTGTCTCATGTGCATGTGGAAATACATTCACTACAGGTTCAACCAAAAAGAACATCATAGTAGAGGTATGTGCTAAATGTCATCCATTCTATACAGGCGAACAGAAATTTTTGGATACAAAGGGAACAGTCGAAAAATTCCTCCAAAAAGAAAAGCAAGCAAAGGCATACAAAAAAGTCATCGCAAATAAAAAAGACAAAAAATCAGGATCACAGAATAAAAAGACAAAATCTCTCCGAGAGCTTCTTGGAGAGTAAGAGTTCACGGTCTTTGACAAAACTGTATCATAATATATCAATTATTATTTTGTGTCATCCCCGACCTGATCCCCGTTTTCACGGGGACGGATCCAGATTGTTGAAATAGTCTGGAGAATGGATTCCCGCCTTCGCGGGAATGACAACGTGTGTCAAGAAGAGTGAACTCTTACCTTGGAGAATAATAATTGCAATATTGCAATTGATATAGTACACTATTCCCTCAGGCAATTTATTTTTTCCTGACGTTCACCACAACCTGCGGTTTTCTCAAAAATATAAATTGAGAAATAAAATTCAGTTCCTCAGGTATTTCGATTGAAAAATCGGAGAAGTGAAATATATATGGCAAATACACAAAAAAAGGACATTGTAGCTTCAGTCACCGACTCCATCAAAGATGAAGAAAACTTCGCGCTCGTCGAGTTTGACCAAATAACACACAAAGATTTTGAATCAATCCGTCGAGATCTCAAAAAAGTAGGTGCGAAAATCCAGGTCATCAAAAACTCGCTATTTGAAAAATCAATAAATATTCTTTCTCAGACAAGTGAATCATTCAAACAAATTCGTGAAGAAAACTTCCCTCTTGAACATAAATCTGCACTTCTTACATTTTCAGGTGAATGGATAGATGGACTCAAAAAATATCAAGAATTTTCCAATGATAATGACAAACTGAGTTTCAAACTCGGACTCATTGATAAAGTTTCATACAATCATGAGGGTTTGACAAAGCTCGCAAAACTTCCAAGCAAAGTCGTACTCATGGGTCAACTCATTGGCACTATCAAAAATCCAATGGCAAGAACAACTAGAGCCTTAAAATCACCACTTCAGAAATTGGTGTTTGTGCTAAGTCAACGATCACAACAAGTAAACTAATTATATAAAACATATTATTTGAAATTCGTAATTTGTATTTGTAATTAGGAAATGATACTCCTCGACCCAAGGGTCGAGGTATCTCGTGTCATCCCGAACTTGCCTGCCCGCCTCTGGAGGGATTCGGGATCCAGACTGGATTCCTGCCTTCGCAGGAATGACAATCGCGACGCAAGCGTCGGGGAATTAAACCCTAAAGAGAGATTAGTAATTTGTAAATTAATATTAAGGGGGTGTCACACACATATGGCAGACGAAGAAATAAAACTGAGTGCAAATCTTCAAAAAATTGCAGATCAAATCGAAAAATTGACTGTAATCGAAGTCGCAGATCTTGCGAAATATCTTGAAGAAAAATTTGGAGTCTCTGCAATGCCAATGATGGCAGCACCAGCAGTAGGAGGCGTGGTAGCAGCAGACGCAGCACCAGCAGAAGAAAAAACTGCGTTTAATGTAGTGCTTACCGGTGCAGGAGAACAAAAACTTGCAGTCATCAAAGCAGTACGAGAACTTCGACAAGATCTCGGACTCATGGATGCAAAGAAATTGGTTGAAACACCACCACAAGACCTTTTGACAGGAGTCAAAAAAGAAGAAGCAGAAGAAGCAAAAACAAAACTTGAAGCAGCGGGAGCAACAGTAGAATTAAAATAATATCAGTCGCTCAGAGGCTCAGGTACTCAGGAACTCAGCATCGTGGTTGCTGGGTCACTGAGAGTAAGAGTTCACGGTCTATGACAAAACTGTATCATAATATATCAATTATTATTTTGTGTCATCCCCGACCTGATCCCCGTTTTCACGGGGACGGATCCAGATTGTTGAAATAGTCTGGAGAATGGATTCCCACCTTCGCGGGAATGACAACGTGTGTCAAGAAGAGTGAACTCTTACGACTGAGGTACTGAGTAGCTGAGCGACTTTTTTTGTGTTATAATCTTTTTTTAACCTCAACTTTAAAAGTATACCTATATGACTACAACAGGACAAAAGAATGATTACAGCGGCGATTCTATCACAGTATTAGAAGGTTTGGAGCCTGTCAGAAAACGACCTGGAATGTATATCGGATCTACATCACAGCGCGGTGTGAACGAATCTCTTCGGGAAATAATTGATAATGGTGTCGATGAAGCACTTGCTGGATTTGCCACAAAAATTTATGTTGTTCTCGAAAAAAATGGATACTTCACTGTATATGATGATGGTCGTGGAATCCCGATCGACAATGTCCCTAAATACAACAAATCTGCTCTCGAACTTGTCATGACCATGCTTCACGCGGGAGGAAAATTCGGACAAGGCGCATACAAAATTTCTGGAGGACTTCATGGAGTTGGAGCTTCTGTCGTAAACGCACTCTCCGAACATCTTATCGTTGAGGTGAGGCGAGAAAACCAAATATATCGACAGGAATATAAGCGCGGAATTCCAACAACTCCACTTGAAAAACATGCGCAGTCAAAACTCAACATGCCATTTGAGACCGGCACTGCCGTATCATTCCTTCCTGATACAGAAATTTTTAAAGAAACCATCGAAGTAAGCGACACCTATTTATTTAAACAGATCAAAGATCGAGCTTACCTCATCCCAAAACTTCATTTTCAAATAGAAAACAAAATTACAAACGACAAAAAAGCATATTACTTTGAAGGGGGAATAACTTCTCTCATCAGAGACATGAACAAAGGCAAAAAAGTGCTTCATGATCCTATATATATAAAAGATAATGAGGGAGACGTCGAAGTTGAGGTAGCAATTCAGTTTAATGACTCGATGATCGAAAACATCCACTCATATGTAAACGTCATCAACACCCTCGAAGGTGGAACACATCTTACAGGATTTCGAACTGCACTTACCAAATCCGTAAACACATATGCAAATAAAGTGCTTTCTGAAAAGGACTTCAAAGAAAACTTCTCAGGAAATGATATTCGAGAAGGATTGTCTGCGGTGGTCTATGTCAAAATGCCTTCAGATAATTTACAGTTTGAGGGTCAAACAAAATCCAAACTAGGAAACTCTGAAATACAACCGATTGTCCAAAGCAAGGTCAATGCACACCTTGATGTGTACTTTGAAGAACATCCGAGAGAAGGAAAAGAAATCATCGGCAAGATACATCTTGCGCAGCGTGCTCGATTTGCAGCAAAAGCAGCAAAAGATGCAGTCTTACGAAAAGGAGCACTCGAAGGTTCTGCTCTTCCAGGAAAACTGGCCGACTGTCAAGAAAAGGATCCAGAAAAATCTGAAATATTTATTGTGGAGGGGGATTCGGCAGGAGGAAGTGCAAAGTCTGGTCGAAATAGAAAGAACCAAGCAATTTTGCCACTTTTTGGAAAAATCTTGAATACTGAGCGCTACCGACTCGATCGTGTCATCACATCAGACAAATTCAAAGACCTTATTGTTGCTCTCGGATCAGGAATCGGAGATCAATTTGAACTCAGCAAAGCTAGATATCATAAAATCATTATTATGACCGATGCAGACATCGACGGGTCACATATTAAGACACTCTATCTGACATTCTTTTTCCGACATCTTACACCTCTTGTTGAAAATGGGTTTGTCTATATAGCTGTCCCTCCACTTTTCAAAGCATCAAAAGGCAAGAAAAAAGAGTATCTTTTCACCGAAGAGGATCGAGAGAAATTCTTGGCTGAACATAGTGATGAAAATTGGAGTTTACAGCGATTCAAAGGACTCGGAGAAATGAATGCTGAAGAGCTCTGGGAGACAACAATGAACCCAGATACTCGATTTTTAAAACAAATCACAGTGGAGGACTCCGAAGAAGCAGATGAAACATTCACCATGCTTATGGGGGAAGAAGTTCCACCACGAAAGAAATTTATTACGACGCATGCGAAGCTCGCAGAGCTTGATGTGTGATTGTTTGTCATCCTGATCAGCCTCTGGCTGAGAAGGATCCATAAATACATGGATTCGTCCCTCCAATTCGGCGGGCAGGCGTTTCACTCAGAATGACAGTGGGAAAAATTATCAATTATTTTTAAAAAACCATGAATTTAAAGAAACTATCGACCGGAGAAAATCCTCCAGAATTTATAAACGTTCTTATAGAAATCCCAGAAGGCTCACTTATCAAATATGAGATTGACAAAGAGTCTGGATTTATGTTTGTAGATCGATTTCATTACACGTCGATGCCATATCCATTCAACTACGGATTCATTCCAAACACCATTGCAGAAGATGGTGACGCAACAGATGTAATGGTTGTTTCATCGCAACCACTGGCGGTAGGAGTCGTGATTCCGGTTCGCGTGATCGGAATGCTCGAGATGGAGGATGAAGAAGGTATTGACACAAAAGTCATTGCAGTACCAACCACAAAAGTTGATCCATTTTATGCTCATATAAATGACGTCAAGGATCTTGATGAACCAACACTAAATAAAATCAAGCATTTCTTTGACCATTATAAAGAGCTCGAACCAAATAAATGGGTAAAAACGAGAGAATTTTTAGGAAAAGGTGAAGCAATGAAAAATATCGAAAAATCATTAGTAAAGTCTGAATAATAATTTTCCAAATACTGTAGAACCATGACCACAATTCAACCCGCACCAATCTCTGAAGAAATGAAGAAGGCATATCTCGATTATGCTATGTCAGTTATCGTGGCACGGGCTCTTCCCGATGTTCGAGATGGACTCAAACCTGTTCACCGGCGTATTTTGTATGCGATGTACAAAATGAACCTGACTGCAGGAGGACGATTTTCAAAATCAGCTAAAGTTGTTGGAGAAGTTTTGGGTAAGTATCATCCTCATGGAGATTCTCCAGTGTATGATGCATTGGTCCGGCTCGCTCAAGACTTTTCGATGCGATATCCACTCGTGAACGGTCAAGGAAACTTTGGATCAATTGATGGCGATCCTCCTGCTGCTATGCGATACACGGAGGTCAAAATGACAAAGATTGCCGAAGAACTTCTTCTTGATATTGAAAAAGATACAATTGCGACCATTGACAATTTTGACGGCACGCTTCAAGAGCCAATGTACCTTCCAGCAAAACTCCCAAATATGCTCCTCATGGGTGCAGAGGGTATTGCAGTAGGTATGGCCACAAAAATACCTCCACACAACCTCACCGAAGTCGTTGACACTATCATCACAATGATCGACAACGCGAAGTTTTCAGACCTTCAAAGTGTAGAAGAAACAACAGATCAAGCACTAGACGAACCTGCAAAAGAAGGAAAAACAAAAAAAAACACTCTCGAAACAACTACTTCACGACCCGACACAGACCTCGGGTTTGGTATTGATCTTGACCAAATTCTCGAACATATAAAAGGACCAGATTTCCCAACATCAGGAACAATTTATGGTGAAAATGATATCCGACAAGCGTACCAGACAGGAAGAGGAAAAATACTCATCCGAGCAAAAGTATCCGATGAAGATATCGGAAAAGGAAAAACAGCAATCGTTGTCAATGAACTTCCCTATCAAGTAAACAAAGCAAATCTTGTCAAAAAAATTGCATATTTGGTCATAAACAAAAAAATAAATGGCATCTCGGATTTGCGAGACGAATCGGATCGAGATGGTATTCGCGTCGTAATCGAACTGAAACGTGATGCAGTGTACAAAAAAGTCATAAATAATCTCTATAAACATACAGATCTTCAAACAACATTCCCGGTAAATATGGTGGCTCTCGTCGGAGGAGTACCACAAACACTTTCGCTGAAATCAATTCTCGAACTATATATTCACCACCGGGTCGACATCATTCGAAAGCGAACAGAGTACGAACTTGCACAGGCAAAATACCGTGCACATATCCTGGAAGGATACCTCATCGCACTCGACAACATCGATGAAGTTATAAAAATCATCAGAAGCTCCAAGGATGAAGCGATTGCGAGAGCTCAATTAATGAAACAATTTGGACTCTCTGAACTACAGTCTCAGGCAATTTTGGATATGCAACTCAAGAGACTTACTGGCCTTGAACGAGCAAAAATCGAGGACGAACTTGCAAAGCTCAAAGAACTCATCGCATACCTTGAAGATCTTCTTGGAGATGTATTTAAAATATTGAAAGTGATCAAGGATGAACTTATTGAACTAAGAACAAAGTTCGGAGATAATCGCCGAACAAAGGTTGTCAAATCCAAGCCAGGTGAGATCACTGATGTCATGCTTATCGAAAACAAAGAGGTGATTGTAGTACTCACCAAAGAAGGATATATCAAACAAGTACCTCGCGAAACATTCAAAGTACAAAGAAGAGGAGGAAAAGGAGTATCCGGAATGACCACAAAAGAAAGTGATGATATTTCATACATCACAACTGCTATGACTCATGATTACATGCTCTTTTTCAGCAATCAAGGACGAGTATTCAAAACAAGAGTTTGGGAAATACCACAAGGATCGCGTACTTCCAAAGGGAAAGCGATCGTAAATCTCCTCACTCTGAGACCAAACGAAACCATCACCTCAATACTCTCGTTCGATGAAAAAGAAGTATCCAAACAAAAAGGAACAAACATTCTGATGGTTACCAAAAAAGGACTTATCAAGAAGACCGAATTCATCAAGTATGCAAATATCCGAAGTAATGGACTAATAGCAATAAACCTTGCCAAGGGAGATGAGCTTCTCACATCTTCACTCACCGACGGAGACATAAATGTGATGATCGTCAGTCGCGGAGGAAAAGCAATTCTCTTCAAAGAAAAAGAAGTTCGCGAAACAGGCAGGTCATCTCAAGGAGTCCGAGGAATTTTTCTTGGAGCCGGGGACAATGTGGTTGCCGCGGACTACTTCACAAATGAAGATTTGAAAAAATCAATACTCGTGATTGTAGAAAAAGGTATTGGAAAGCTCGTCAGTCTGAAAAATTTCAAAGATCAGCATCGCGGAGGGAAAGGGGTAAAAATTGCACCTCAAGGAGAGAAAGTCGGTAAAGTCGCATTTGCGCAAATTGTGGAATCGCTAGATACAACGGTAATTATCACAAGTCAACAAGGCCAAGTCGTGAAGATACCACTGAACAAGATTCCAAAATACTCTCGAACGGCAAAAGGCGTCATTTTGATGCGTTTCTCAAAATCAGGAGATAAAATAGTAAGCGCAACATTCATCTAAAAACCAAAAAATGATTATTCCGTGTGAAGAAATCGTATCATGTCTTGATGAGCAACTGTACGCTCAGATCGTTGAGCTTAAAAAACAAAATGTTACTCCCAATCTTGTCACAATACTCCTCGGTCAGGAACCAGAACAACTTTCGTTTGTGAGCATCAAACAAAATAAGGCTGAAAAAATTGGTGCCGATTTCGAGTTTCAAAATCTGAGCTCAGCGCCATCGTTTGATGATTTTCTCACGGTACTTGCAACAAAAGTCAATAACCCTTCAACAACCGGAATTATTATTCAACATCCACTTCCAGAAAACTACGATATACAAAAGATGTATTCGATAATTCCTGCATCAAAAGAAATTGAAGGACACTTATCAAATTCAACATTTCAATTTCCACTCAGTTTGGCCGTGCTCTCATGTATCAAATACATTTTTTCTGAAGTGAAAACTCCTGAGGATGCGATTGTGGATTTTCAAAAGGATACTCCCTTTTTTCAATCGGTACTGAAGAAAAAAAATATCGTCATTGTTGGCAAAGGTCCAACAGGTGGCAAGCCAATCGCAAAAGCATTTCATGACCTTGGCGTTTTGTATACTGTCGTGGATTCACACACACAAAACCCTCATGAGATTTTTCAATTTGCAGATATCATCATCACAGCAACTGGACAAAAAATCATATTTTCAGATCAGATCAAGCAAGGAGTCGTTCTATTGAATGTCGGTCTGCGAAAAGAAAACGGAGTTCTCAAAGGAGATTTTGACGAGAATGAAATCAAAGAAAAAGCATCATGGTATAACATCACACCACATGGTATTGGCCCTCTCGATGTTTCATATTTATACAAAAATCTTCTTGAATCAGCACGCTTCAGTCTTAGAAAATAACATATGAGTACAATTCATGTCATTACTGGACAGACTGCAACAGGCAAAACAGCCCGAGCGATACGGCTTGCAAAAGAGTTAGGTGGCGAGCTTGTGAATGCTGACTCTCGCCAAGTATATAAGGAGTTGGATATTATCACAGGGAAGGATTTACATCTTACAAATGGAACCTTTCACACTGAAGAGAAGAAAGATACTTTTGACATTGGATATTATACTTTGAAAAATTCTCCAATTAAGCTATGGCTATATGACATTGTGGACCCCAACAGTGAGTTCTCTGCGTTTGATTACAAACAATGTGCAGAGATTGGTATTCAAAATATAGTAGAACGAGGGAAGACACCGATCGTCATTGGAGGAAGTTATTTGTATATCAAAAATCTTTTATATAACACCGTAGACACCAACGTAGCGCCCAATCCCAAGTTGCGTGAAAGACTAAACAAACTTTCAGTTTCTGAATTGCAAAACATGTTGCGCGATAAGAATATGAATATTTTTGAGAAAATGAATGAGAGCGATAATCAAAATCCACATCGACTCATCCGGAAACTAGAAATCGAAGAGGGGAGATGTGCCAATCAGAATGATCCTATACCAACTTCAGTTTTTAATTCAAATCACGTTAATATTGAAGGTTTGAAGTATAAAAATACTGACGACCTTGTGCGAGCTATTGAAGTACGAATTCAAGAGAGAATTGATGCAGGAGCAATTCATGAAGTTGAAAAGCTTCTCAAAAAAGGACTTTCTCCGAAAACCCCAGGACTCAATGCCATTGGGTATCAACAGGTACTGTCATTTGTGGAAGGGAAGAAATCAATGGAACAAATGATCATGGACTGGTCGATGAAAGAGATACAGTACGCAAAACGCCAAAGTACATTCATGCGTCAAAATCCAGATATCCAATGGACAAATATTTGATATATGTTTCCCTAATAATATAGTCAGATAATGATCTAACCATCATATCGCTTGATATACTAAATCGAACATGAAATAATGAAGTTTATATGGGCAATCCATTCATAACAAAAGTCGAAAAGAAAAGAGAAAACCATACGCCCATCGATATAAAGAAAATGACCCGACCTCAGGCTCCGTCTGAATCCCATACTGCAGTAATCAAAAAGAAAGAACCCAAAATATCACATATCCCGTTTGAGTTTGACAAGTATATACTGATGACCATTGTTTCAACTATATTTTTTGTCTCAGGTTTCGGATTCTGGATATATATAAACTTTTTCATGAATAAGTAATTCTCGTTCTATGGCTCAAGTCACCAAAATATCAAAAAAGAATGTATTCCTCATCGCCTCGGCGTCGCTCTTTATGCTGGGTGTGATCTTCTTTTCCCTTGCAATACAAAAGTATCAGGTGTTGACAAGGTCACGGGCAGATGAACCAAAAACGTGTAATGGAACTGCGGTGGGTGAGTGTGTCGGATCCAAGCGATGTGCAAACAATCCTGCAGATGATGGAAAGTACTACTACTGGTGTGTGAAATGTGGAGCAGATGGCAATCCTGAATCAAGCGAACAAGGTACCGGCGAATGTTGTGGAAATTGTGGCGGTCCTGCGCCGACAGGGGAACAGGGAGCCTGTACTGACACGACTATAACTACTGATGAAGCACTCTGTACTGCAAAATGTGGAGGAGGTTATAAAGCTGATGATCCCAATAAATGTGCAGAAAAAGGTGGCGTAACGTGCGGAACTGGATGCGCGTACTACGACCCCAACAATCTATCCTGTGGCACCTGTCAAGGAACAAATGCCGCGCTTTGGGATGGGCTATGTTATAAAGGTGAAGGAACCGGGAAAGTCACGGTGCACAAAGGGACCGCAGAGGATAACTCCTGCCCCATAAGTTCAAATGCAACCGAAGTTTCCCTGAGCACGGGAGAATGTTATTCAATAGGCAACTGTGAACAGGCCGATCCGGATGGGGGAAATGGAATATGTAATGACACTGGATGCGACGGACCTACCTCCCCGCCAGAAAATACAAACACTCCGACGGTTCCACAAACCACAGAAACTGCAACACCGATTGTCACAAATACCGTTACGCCAACTGTTCCTCCCACAACAAATACTCCCACAAGCACCTCAACCGCTACTCCCACAAACTCTCCAACGCATACGGCAACGGCGACAGCTACTCCCACAAGCACTCCAACAAGAACACCAACACCAAATCCAACTAATACTCCAGTGCCTACCGCAACACTAATACCAACGAGTATGCCAATTCCTCCAACTGCCACACCCGTTCCGACGAACACTCCAGTGCCTCCCACACCAACAACCGTTGTACTTGCACAAGTTCCGACAAGCACACCTACGCCAGTTACCAAACTTACAGTCAATGATCAGCCTCCAGGGATCACGCCATGGTCTTTGATACTTGTACCTATCGGTCTTTTGATTCTTGGATTATTGTTATAGCTATGTTTGTAAGCTTTTGACATTATTTGTTAAAAAGCTTCATGAAGACTTCTTTTGGCACTTCAACTTTCCCGACCATTTTCATTTTCTTTTTTCCTTCTTTTTGCTTCTCGAGGACTTTGTGCTTTCGACTGACATCTCCACCTCCGACAGTTTTTCCACCTTTGGTCAAAACATCTTTGCGAAATGGTGATAAGCGCTCCGACGCAATGATTCGCCCTTTGTACTGGGCTTGGATACGCACTTCATATTGCTGACGTGGGATAAGATCTTTCATTTTTTTTGTGAGATCCATCGCGATATATTGAGCTTTTTCAGCGATAACGATTTGTGAAAACTCCTCAATTTCATCTCCGTTCAAGAGCAGTGAAAGTCGGGATGCATCAACAACATCATATCGGAGCAGCTCCCAGTCGAAAGATGCATATCCCGAACTTACTGATTTGAGTGAGTCAAAAAAGTCTGAGATCATCTCCACAAGTGGCATATCATATTCGATGGTCACTTGATTTTTGTTGTCCATGTGAAGGAAATTTGCTCGATGGTCTTCGCACAGCTGCATGATCCCACCGAGATATTCTTGTGGTGTGATAATCATGATTTTGACTATCGGCTCGTTGATCACATCGCCCTCGATCTTATAGTCGACCTGTGGAGGTGTCAGAACGAGGCTCAAGTTGTATTCGCGCTCCAGACGCTCTCGTATCACATCTGCGTGAAGTAGTCCCAAGAAGCCCACACGGAAGCCAGCTCCAAGCGCCTGACTATACATTGGCGTAAACTCCAACGAAGAATCTGTCAGATATATTTTTTCGAGAGCTTTCATCAGATTTTCATAATCACCATTGTCTGTCGGAAAGAGCGATGCAAACACAACAGGATTCACCTTTTTATATCCAGGTACTCCGACTGTTTTTCCCTGATCGATGATTGAGTCTCCGACACGAACATCCCGAATGTCTTTCAAATTCGTGACAATATAGCCAATCTCTCCTTCTTTCAATATGTCTTGAGGAATGAGATCAGGGGTGAAAATACCCACTTCTGTAGTTTCAAATAATCTATTTCCGACTGCAAGCTTCATCTTCATACCGCGGCGCGCTTGACCTTCAAATATTCGGACAAATGCAATAACACCTTTGTGTGTATCAAAATATGAATCAAAAATGAGAGCTTTGAGATTCTGAAAAACCACCTCCCTCCGCCAGTTGGCTGAGGACTCCTCCTTACTCAGGAGGAGAGTTTTACCTTCTTGCGGCTCCCCTCCCTGATAAGGAGGGGTGGCTGAACCCGATAAAATCGGGTGAAGACGGGGTGGTGGTATCCGTTCAATTATTGCAGATAGTATTTGATCAACATTTTGTCCAGTCTTTGCAGAGATTCTGATGACATCTTCTGGTGCTATTCTCAAAAAATCAGAAAGAGCGGTTACAGTCTTTTCGACTTCTGCATTTGGCATATCAATTTTATTGACAACGGGAATGATCACCAAATTCTTATCAAGTGCTTTGTAAATATTTGAGATTGTCTGCGCTTGAATACCTTGTGTTGCATCAACAAGAAGTACCGCGCCTTCGACACATGCAAGCGTTCGATCTACTTCATATGAAAAGTCGACGTGACCGGGAGTGTCAATTAAGTTGAGGATGAATTTAGAATTTGGAATATAGAATTTAGAATCCCGATATTCAATATTCGATATTCTATATTCCATTCTCACTGGCGCGAGCTTAATGGTGATTCCCCGTTCACGAGAAATCGGATTTCGATCAAGCATTTGCTCTTCATGTCTATTCTTATCGATGGTTCTTGTCATTTCCATCAGACGATCTGCAAGCGTTGACTTGCCATGATCCACATGAGCTATGATTGCGAAGTTACGGATAGAGCTTTGCATGAGATATTATACATGCATTCATCAAGATGTAGTTGTCTGGAGGTATGTGTTCAGGTCTCAAATTATTCGTATTGTAGTAGCACCCTTCCCTTGTCCCCACAAATCACCATGAACGACGATGAATTTGCTGTTTCCTTTTTGTTCAATTTTATCCTGTAGAATTCGTACTGCTTGTTTTATTGCTACCATTTCTGCATGGAGACTGTTATCAAATTCGGATAAATATGGTCGTATTCCAAAATTTATCGTAAGAGATTCACAAACTTCTACAGATGGGGTAAATGCATAAATTGGCACCTGAGGTCGATATCGCGAGAGAAGTCGTGCGGTATTTCCCGTTTTGGTAAATACGATAAATCCACTTATTGGCTGTTTCGCTACAACATATCGCCGATACAGATTGTATGCCGCATCACAGATCATTGCGCCGGTATCTTTTACTGAATATTGAACATAACTTCGAATATCGTGCTCTGGCTTTGGCTCGTAAAATAATGCAGTTTTTCTCATAATATCAACCGCTTTTTCAGGATATTTACCCGAGGCGGTCTCTCCTGAGAGCATGATTGCATCGGTATGGTCATAGATAGCATTTGCGATATCAGAAACTTCTGCTCGAGTTGGTATCGGTTGTGCAATCATTGATTGTAGCATTTGTGTTGCAGTAATGACAAATTTACCTGCTACGAGACACTTTCGAATCATCATTTTTTGATAAAAAGGTACTTGTTCAATTGGAATCTCAACTCCCAGATCTCCGCGCGCTACCATAATCCCATCGGTTGCATCAATTATTTTGTCAATGTTATCAAGCGATTTTTGTGTTTCAATTTTTGATACTACCAGACCGGTAACGCCAAATTTTTTTGCTTCTTTGCGAAGTGTTTGTATATCGGAAGGCGATCGTACAAAAGAAAGTGCAATAAAATCAACTTCGTGTTTTGCTGCAAGTTTCAAACCTTCAAGATCTCGATCGATGAGAGAAGATAAAGGAATCTGTGCGCCAGGAATGTTTAATGATTTGTTATTTAAAAGTATCCCGTCAGTGTGAGATTTCAAGAAATAATCTTTCCCTTTCTTTACAACTTCAAATGAAAACATTCCGTCATCAGCCAGAAGAACTTGTCCATGTTTTAAATGTTCAATGATCTCAGGGTGCGTGATCGAAAGTCCTTTTACGCCCTTTTTTTTATACAAAGCTAGACCAAACACAATTTCTTCGTTTTCCTTCAGTGAAAGCTGATCAAAAGGCATTATTATCCGAATCTCAGGACCGGCAAGATCAATGAGCGTTCCAATGGGAACTCCAAGCTTATGCGCAATTGAATTTACACGCTTTATTCGATCTGCATGCCAGTCTATGGTGTTGTGTTTGAAGTTAAATCGAAATACATTGACACCATTTTGAATGAGAGAGATGATTTTTTCTTCAGAATCACATGCGGGGCCAATTGTTGCAACAATCTTTGTGAGTTTGTCCATATGAACCAACATTATACTGTCAGAACTAAAAATATTCAATTGTCACCAATTTGAGTAACAGTTCACTCTTCTTGACACACGTTGTCATTCCCGCGAAGGCGGGAATCCATTCTCCAGTCTATTTCAATAATCTGGATCCCCGATCAGGTCGGGGATGACACAAAATAATAATTGATATATTATGATACAGTTTTGTCAAAGAGCGTGAACTCTTACCAATTTGATTTGCTTGTGGCTAACGACTGGGGACTAATGACTGATGACTAGTTTACGTTCCTTCATGCCAGCTATTGAGATATGAGACTTGTTCTTTGGTTAATGTGTCAAATTTGATTCCACGACTTTTGAGTTTAAGCCGTGCTATCTCACTGTCAATATTTTGAGGAAGCGCATATACTTTGTGCTCGAGTGACTTCTTATTCTTCCACATATATTCTGCTGCGAGTGCCTGACCTGCGAAACTCGTATCCATAACAGATGCAGGGTGACCATCCGCCGCGGCAAGATTTACCAATCTTCCTTCTCCGAGAAGATATATATTTTTTGACCCAATAGAATATTCATCTACCATCGGACGAACACGAGTTATTTTTTTTGCAAGTTTTTTCAAAGCATCTTTATTTATCTCAACATCAAAATGTCCTGACTGTGCAAGAACCACACCATCTTTTGCAAGCTTCAGGTGCTTTTCATCAATCACATGCTTGTTCCCTGTTGCTGAAACAGCAAAATCAGCATTTTTTATGGCCTCGGCAAGCGCCATGACCTGATATCCATCCATCACAGCCTCGAGCGCTTTGACTGGATCGACTTCACACACAATTACAAGTGCACCCATACCTCGAGCTCTCATCGCAATACCTCGCCCACACCATCCATATCCACAAACAACAAATACACTTCCAGCAAGAAGTTTGTTTGTTGTTCTCATAATAGCGTCAATTGTTGACTGGCCGGTTCCGTATCGATTGTCAAAAAGATGTTTTGTGAGATTGTCATTTACAGCAAGCACCGGAATTTTTAAAGCGTTGTCTTTTTCCATCGCTTTGAGCCTGATCACACCTGTTGTCGTTTCTTCGGTTGATCCCGTAACTTCAGTCAGTTGCTTCACACGATCAGAATGGAGCATTCCCACAAGGTCAGCGCCATCGTCCATCGTTTGATTTGGATGTTTGTCAAGCACGGCGTTCAGATGTTTGTAGTAGGTTTTATTATCTTCACCTTTGATTGCATATACGGGAATTTTGAAATCTTTTACAAGCGACGCAGCAACTGCATCATTTGTTGATAGGGGATTACTTGCACACAAATATACTTCGGCTCCGCCCTCTTTGAGCGCAATCATCAAATTTGCAGTCTCAGAAGTGACATGAAGACATGCCGAGAGTTTCACACCTTTCAAAGTCTTCTGTTTTTTAAACCGTTCGCGAATGAGACGGAGAACAGGCATATCTTTTTCGGCCCACTCAATCCGCTTTTTTCCATCAGTTGCAAGTGCAATATTTTTTATATCGTAGTTCATACTATATGTAGAAATTAATAATTTAGAGCCTGTTTGAAAAGTGAACTCATTCACTAAATTTAGTTTTCATTACAGGCTCTTATGAAGCTGTTTAAATACTTTCCAAACAGCTTAATGAGAAATTTCCAAAGTTTCAGCTCGCGAAAGCACCTCTTCCATAGTAGGGGAGTGGTTTACCGTCCCGACCTGTTGGATCGCAAAACTTGCCAAGGCATTTCCGATTTTCAGCGATTTTTCTAGGCTCTCTCCTTCCAAAAGTCCACCGATAAATCCTCCTCGCCATGCATCTCCAGCACCAGTTGGATCAACAACCTTATCGACTGCATATCCAGAAACAATATCTGTGTTTTCTCCAGATTGATACTTCACTCCTTTTGATCCAAGAGTTGTGATGAGTCCCGAATCTTCATGCATAATTTTCAAGATTGATATGCCAAGACGACGTTCAATCTGTGCAACCTCATAATCATTTCCTACTATAAATGTCGCAGACCGAATGCCCTCGTCGAGATCTTGATCAGATATAAAGGTGAGAGACATTCCTGGGTCATACACATATGCTCGATTATTTTGAATGCAATGATTTTGCACATGCAAAAATGCATCCTTGTGATTTGCAGAAATGACAAAAAACGTTTTGTCATTTGTATATTTGACAAAATCTATATCTTTGCCCCTTGCTCCTGCACCATAATAATATCCCCATATTTGATTGTCCGACATATCTGTCATCACTTTTCCAGTTGATGTATAGAGTTTATTGTCAATAATTGACCCTGAGTAGTCGATTTTTTTTGCGTCAAACATTCTCGTAAGATCCATGTGATCTTTTCCCATTGCGCCAAACACAGAAACCTTTGATTTCGTACTGATTGAGGTGTTAAACGCAATATTTGTAGCCGTTCCACCAAGGTGTTTTGCAAGCTTATCTACAACAAAGGATACATTAATTTGATGAAGTTTTTCTGGATGGAAATGGTCTTTGAACTGACCAGGAAAGTTCATGATTTCATCATATGCGATTGAACCGGTGATTCCTACAGAAGTATATGATGAAAAATCTCTCATAAAATACTGAATGCATCAAAGACACTATTATAAATCTATGTGTGACATTGTTCAATTGATGTATTTGCAATTTATACACAAACAATCATGAGCTAAATACAAATAGATAGAATATATCTATCAATAAAAAGTCATTTTCTCAGAGAGAATATAGCAACGGAGTTTGAATGAGAAGTAGCTTTGACAAAACAAACATCAACTTTTCATTCATAAACTTTTTCTACCAATTTCGGATCAACTTGAAACTGATTTTCTATCTGATCGTCTATTTGTCTTTTTTTATGAACATATAAATCATTTTGCATTCTCGATTTTAGACATCATCTCGAGAGCATATTTATTTTGCGGATCTAGTTTTAGGCTTTGAGCAAGAGCTAATCTTGCATGAGTAATATCGCCGGTTTCAATATATATAGTAGCCAAATTATTATATAAATTTGATGACTGAGCATTTATTTTGATTGCCTTATTTATTTCATCCTGAGCATTTTTATAATCTTTTTTCGAAAAATATATTGAGGCCAAATTTTGATGCGATTGCCAAAGAATTGGTTTTAATTCTGCCGCTTTTTTAAATAATGTAATTGCCTCATCAATCTTTCCCATCTGTACATAGGTATTTGCAAGATTATGATAGGCATCTGCATATTTTGGATTGAGCTCTATGGCAGTCTGAAATTCTTGTGCAGATCGTTTCAAATCTCCACGACGCCCATACACATCTCCCAGGTTGTTGTGAGTTTTTGGATCCGATGGTGAAGCTTTGCCAGTTGCAATCCACAAATTATCTTCATTTTGCCAGTCAATATTTCGGGCAATAGTTCTTATGCTTAAAGCAATAACGACCAGGATAAGAAATACAGCTGATATCGTTTTCAAACGTTTATTGTTTGTTGCTTCGTCAAAATAATAGATTGCAACTGCAATAACTCCAATAGATCCTAAGTACACATACCGTTCAGCGACAATCCATGCAACGCCCCGTGATAATATGGAAGGTGCTAAACTGACAAAAAATAGGGCAAACCAAAAAAAATTATATTTATTTTTATAGGCAAAATATGAAAGTATTAAAATGCTGGCAATTGCAACAAGGATAGAAATAGTATAGCTGGCAACTGATATACCAATTTCGGAATGATATAAAGTCAGTTTGTCAGGCCAAAAAATTAAATGCAGATAATTTGCGACTGCATAAGGCGCGCTCACTAAAATACTTGAATTATTTTTTTCATTTTGAACATACGAGGCGTCCAATTGAGATTGTCTACTTTGTAAACCCCCTGTAAAAATAGTAGTAGCAAATATTAGGGCAATGATAAAAAATGGAACTATTTTTAACCAATTTTTTTTAAAAGAACGAAAACTGATCTCAAAAATTGGATACATGAGTGCCAAAGAAACAGCTGTAATTGAAGATTCTAATGACAAAAAATACATGAGATACGAAAGCAAAAGCATTTTTAAATTATTTTCACTTCTAATATAGAAATATAAAGAAAGTAAGAAAAAGAAACTATATTGTACGTAGCCTCCACCTGATATCCAAGAAACCGATTCGATAAATATTGGATGAACGGCGACAATCAGGGCAGTCAAAAAGGCTAATTTAATATTTTTTAATCTAGTCAAGAGTATAAATATCATTGAAACTACTCCCATGTGTAAAATTATATTTATCAATCTAAATGACATGGGATTTAGGCCGCCAAGATGAAATGCTATAGCATAAAAAATAGGCCGAATAAAACTGAAAGGCTGAGAAATTACACTTTGTATAGTCCCAATATTTTTGTCTTGAAGTATCCCAAAATCATCAGATAAAAAAACATTATTAAGTGAATTAAAATAAACTATCAAAACAATTAGGCAAAGAATTCCCACGCTCACAATCATTTGATATTTAAAATTGGTTATTGAAGTATTTTCGACATTATTAACCTTAACATCTCTTGAATGGATCATCTTGTCAAGCCTATTTTTATCCCAACGTGTTTTTGCATAATCTATGACTAAAGATTCTGAAAGATCCAGTTCCTGAGCAATTTGTTCTATACTCAATTTCCGAATATTTTTGGAAATGAATTTTTTTTCGGATTTTTTTAAAGCCATATTTTTTCAAACGAATTTCTATATTCCATTTTACTCTATGATTAACTAAAATTTTATAATTTTGTGTTGACCTGTTTTTAACTATAGTTCATAGTAAAATTACAAATGATGTTAGACCCAAAAAATAACGATTATACAGAGATAAAAT
>Ga0210005_1000600_pt1 | contig 27519 bp, 25 predicted proteins | sample CryGey02umfilter_3_FD_183961 | JGI IMG/M metagenome (GOLD analysis project Ga0210005, IMG submission 183961) | Groundwater microbial communities from aquifer in Utah, USA - Crystal Geyser 4/9/14 0.2 um filter (SPAdes) (version 3) | ecosystem: Environmental > Aquatic > Deep subsurface >... | reverse complement strand
TGAAGCCTTTCGAGATGAGCTACAGCCGCTTTATCTATGCTCTTACGCGTAAGCAGATCATTGTTAATCGGAAGATGCTCTCAGAGCTCGCCATTAATGAGCCGTCCGTCTTTGAGGACGTAGTCAAGGCCGCTAAGAACTAGAGCTCCCGGCCCATTCCCTAACAACTAAAAAGGTGATGATGTAACACATTGTCACCTTTTTTTGTATTAATCACCGCACTAAGACACCTCTTAACCACTCTTACAATGCACAACTCAATTCTCCGCCGCCTCGCGGCAGCTACATTAACGACGGCTCTTCTTGTTCTTCCAGTTACGGGGCTCGCGGCGCCCACCTCAAGTAACTCCGTTTCGGGTAGTACCGAGGGAACCCAGCTCAGCTGTTGGATTAGCGCAACAACCAAGCTAACAGAGGTGGGTAAAAATGAGCTCACTTACAGTATTAACTATGAGAGTAGCAGCGCCAACTGGAATGCCACCTACTCCCTACAGGCAGCCGGCCCCGAGGCACTTCTCTACACGGCCGGAGGAAGTACCCTTTACTTCGCCGGTGACGGTCGCGTCTTCCATAAAGGAGCTTACGAGAACAGCTTCACTTACCCTATCAAAGATAACTCGGAGGTGAGCCTTCAGGCTATTCTCGGTGGGGTCCGCTGCACCTCCGCAACAGTAGCAACCGTTCTGCCTAAGCCACCAACGGGTGTAAAAGGAACCACCGAGTTCACAACAAATCCAAACTTTACCATACAGGAGCCAGCATCGGGCCAGACAACTCTTAACGGTGGCACCACATCCGGAGCTGCAGCACAGCAAGAGAATGATGGTGCGCAGGTCCAACCCGCCGACCCCAATGCCGGCCAGCCGACCCTCTCACCGGAGGCAGAAGCCGCAGCAGAGGCCGCCATTCGAGCGGGACAGGTTGATCCATCCGACGCCAACAGCAATCCTCCCGTCTCCGACTCAGTCCTTGCACAAGAGGACCAGAGCTGTAAGGTTATCGCAGCAGCCAGAATCAATGATGACAAGTCAGTAACTGTCGGTGCGGCGATCAGCTATGAGGATCTCAACCCCGGAACCTACCCCTACGTTATCCGCGGATTCTATAATAGTGATCCCGTTGGCACAGTCACCAAGTATACAGGGGACAAGAAGGCCACACTCAACCGCTCGGGAACTATCTTGGCCGGAGATGGAGTTGGCTTCCGATTCACCTTCACACCGAAAGCCGGTGATAATATCTACGTAGTTAACGCCACACTGGGCGGTATCGACTGCTCGACTGTAGCGTTTGCCGCTCCGGCTGAGGGTGGAAGCGTTGCCGTAGATAACTCAACAGGTTCAAAGAGCGACGAGGTCGGCACGGCCGGTTCTAACCTTGCCGAGTACGAAGCCCAACGTGCTGCCGAAGAAGAGGCGGCAGTCGGAGCAGGTTCGAGCACCACAAACGACGGCTACACCATTGAGCAACAGACCAATGGCCAGCTCGAGTCACGTGGCCTGAGTGATGAGGATCGTGAGTTGGCGAGCGAGCTCAACCTCCTTGAGGAGGATGAAGCTAAGGTCGGCAGCGAGAGCGAGTCGGCGGTAGGCGAGATAGTCCTTTACACACTGATCGGACTCCTCGTTGTTAGCGCCCTCTACTTCGGCATCCGCGCTTCACAACGACCCATCATCTAGGGAGGCCCACCCACATAGTACTCTGTATGACCGAGAGAGATCACAACCAAAAACCACCCCCGTACGGGGGTGGTTTTTTATGTTTCTAGGAAGTCGGAATAAAACGGGTGCTTTTTAGAGTGTCTCAATCGAGACCTTCTCGATGATAACCGGCTCAAGAGGTTTGTCGCTTGCATCACGCTCGGTATTCGCGATTGAGTCAACGACGTCGAGACCTTCGTAGGCCTGTCCGAAGATCGTGTACCCGCCGTCAAGAAAACCCGCACCGTCGCCATTCTGCACGATGTAGAACTGGCTCGTTGCCGTATTTGGGTCGGCTCGGTTGGCCATAGCTACGGCACCGTGAATATGATGGAGATCAGGGCTAACCTCACCGGGGAGCATGGTCCCCGGGCCCTTGTAGGTCTCACCGCCGGTACCATCACCCTTGGGGTCTCCTCCTTGGATCATGAAGCCGGGGATAACTCGGTGGAAGGTTAAACCATCATAAAAACCTTTTTTTGAGAGCTCAATAAAGTTTTTCGTCGTCTCAGGAGCCTCTTTGGGGAAGAACTTGAGCTTGATCGTGCCCTTATTCGTGGTCAAAACTGCAATTTGTTCGCCTGCCTGTGGAGCCTGCGTCTGGTCGGTCTCACTCATAGTTGTGGGGGTGTTAGTAGTTGCTGGTGCTTTTGAGCAGGCCGCCAGAAGGAGACCCGAGAGGAGAAGGAGGGTGATCATACCCGCGCTCTTTCTAATAACTGTGCTTTTCATAAAAAGAAGAAGTTAGACAATAGGTGCTTCAAAGAGATATCAGAGTCTCGACAGTGAGTCAAAAAAACGGTCCGGATTAGCATTTTTTTGACATTTACCGAGGCGAGTTGAATACTACATTAAAGATGATGAAAAAGCTTATTAGTGAGTACTTGCGCCTTCTTGCTCGGTTCAAACTCTGGAGGACTCGACCAACCGTTATCGGCGTTACCGGCTCCTACGGGAAAACGAGCACGAAAGAGGCGATTTTTAGGGTTCTCCAGACACGGTGGCGCAGCTACAGAAGCGCAAAAAGCTATAATACAGACCTGGGTATGTGCCTGACAATTTTGGAACAGAAGTCGGGTTTTCGCTCGGCTGTCAGTTGGGGCGCTATCCTCATGCGGGCAACACTCAACTCATTTTTTGGCCGTGGCTATGAGTACATCGTCTTGGAATACGGCGTCGATAAGCCCGGGGACATGGACTCACTCCTGGCCATCGTAAAACCGGATATTGCAGTGATGACCAAGATCGGCCTGGGGCATCAGGCCGAGGGGCAGTTCGAAAATGAGCACGAGGTCCTTGAAGAGAAGAAGAAGCTCGCCCTTGCGGTGGGCCGAAGAGGTAAGGTTGTTCTCAACGGGGGAGACGAGCTCCTTAAGACCATTGGCGCAGAGATTCACGGAGAGCTCCACCTGTTCAACGACAACGAGCTGCAGGCTGTAGAGGTACGCCAGGAGCGGACCGGTATTAGCGGCACGATCAAGAGTGAGGAGGAGTCAGTGCGCGCACACTTCGCCATTCCCGGCACCCACCATATGGATGTAATTCTTGCCGCTCTCCTGGTGGGACGGCTCTGCCGCGTCTCACTCCAGTCGGGCATCGAGGCCCTACAAGAGTTCCGCCTCCCCCCAGGCCGCCTTTCCTTGATCGAGGGGAGCGGCGGGTCGCTTATCTTGGACAGCAGCTACAACGCCTCGCCGGAGACGGTCATCGGCACACTCCAAGTCCTCCGCGACTTCCCCGCGACCCGCCGCATCGCCGTCCTCGGGACGATGAACGAGCTCGGGAAGTATAGTGTAGAGAAGCACAGCGAGGTGGGCCGTGCCTGTGGAGACTGGCTCGACATGCTCATCGGCGTTGGTGAAGGAGGGGAAGTTGTCGCGGAAACATCCTTGAAAAATGGCTTCGCGAAAGCTAATATAAAGACCTTCGCCACAGCGGAAGAGGCGGGGGAGTTTCTAAAAACTGTCCCTCTTTCCCAAGGCGACGTCGTACTCGTGAAAGGCTCACAGAACAAGGTGAGACTGGAACGAGCCGTAAAGATTATTATGGCCCATCCAGAACAGGCGGCCGCGCTCCTGTGTCGACAGGAAGCGGCCTGGCAGGAAAAAATCTGACGCCACGCAGACTGAGTTAATCGCCCCAAACAGCTATGATCTACGACTGGAATAGTATCGGCCACACAAAGCAGCTCAGCTACCTCGAGCAGGAGCTCCGCACTGGCACTCCTCATCATGCCTATCTTTTTGTCGGTCCCGAGAAGATAGGTAAGTTCAGTATAGCGAAGACGTTTGCCTCGATCGTCCAGTGCCAGAATAACTACTGTCACACCTGCTCCACCTGTGCCCAGATCAAAAAAAACTCACATCTCGACACGATCCTCATCGCCGACGACGGAAGTACTATCAAAGTTGCGGCAATGCGCGATGTCATAGACCGCCTCTCCCGTACCTCACAGAGTAACTACAAAGTTATTCTCATCGAGAACGTCGACCGATTCACGCCCGAGGCCGCCAACGCCCTCCTAAAAACACTCGAAGAGCCCACCGGCAAGACGATCTTCCTCTTCACGGCAACCTACCTTCGCACCATCCTCCCCACCATCACCTCCCGCATGAGACTCGTGCACTTTCAAAAACCCACGAGTGAAGAACTGGAAGCGGGTCTACGCCAGCGTTTTCCGGAGGTTGATGAGGACACACTTATCCGCGTCATCGGTCTCTCACTTGGCATGAGTGGGCGCGCCATCGAACTTCTCGAAGATCAGGACCATCTCCTTGAGATCAAGGACCTCTACGAAGAGATTAATTTTCTCTACACCTCCGCCACAACGGCCAAGCGCATGACGCAGATTCAGGAGCTAGCAAAAGACCCCCAGCGCCTCCGGAACTTTCTCGACCTCTTCACAACCTACCTTCACCAGCAGCTCCACGGAACGTCCGGCGATCCGGCGGCCCAAGCCCACGTCATAACCCTGCTCGAGGCTACACACAGGGTTAATCACCTCCTTGAACGCAATGTAAATCCACGACTTTTACTCGAAGAGCTGATGATTACTATATAATGGAGCCGCTATGGAACTAGTTATCGCCGCCGCCGCTGCCTACCTCCTCTTCTCGATCTTCAAGAAGCAGGCTCAAGTTATGCGCACAAAACGCGCCGTTGAACTCACGACACACCATGCCGGGGAGACGGACGAGCAGCCTCTTTTTGTGGACCGGGCCACCCCTGCAGACAACCCCTTAGTGGTGGAACCACTACCACCTCTTTCTCAAGTTAGTTCGAAAGAAGAGCAGGAGGTTGAGCTGGCAGTTGAAGAAACGTCTGAAGAGCTAAATGCCCGGACCCCAGAAGACAGCGGGGAGATCCCCCCCATCGACTCGACTGAGACAACGGAATCAGCTGAGATATCGCACGAGGCGGAGCTGGCACCGGATAACGGCTCTTCCCCGAAAGAAGAAACTACCGAGGCGAAAAGCTCAGAACCAACCAGTGAAGAGCCCGAGAACAAAAACCCCGTCGGACGAGAGAGACGTGCTCGCCACCTGCTTAAGAAAAAGACCCCCGCCCCACTACCTGAAGGAGAGGCGACCCAAGAGGCCCCCGCGCAAAAGCCCCCCACACGAGCCGACCTCCTCAACTACTACGAGATCAACAAGGCCTTCCGCACCGGAGACAAACAGTTTGCCCAGGGTAACTTTGCAGAGGCGGAAAAATGGTTTATCAAGGCTCTCTCATACCATGAGTTCCACGCGGAAAGCCTCAACCGTTTGGGTGTTATCTATATCACGCAGGGCAACCACAAGCGTGCGGAGCTTCTCTATAAAAAACTCTTTAGCACTAATCAGAAGGAGCCCACCTACTTTGCCAACTACGGACGCTGCCTCTACAGTTTGGGAAGGCATACCGAGGCTCTTGAGTCTTACCAGCGTGCGATAGAGCTCGACGGGAACAAGCCCTCGCGTTTTATCAGTGTCGGACAAATCTACTACGAGATGGAGGAGTTTGCAATGGCACTGGCGGCCTTCCAACGGGCCTTAGCGCTCGATTCGTACAATCCTGAGTATCTCACACTCGTTGCGGAACTCGCCGAGCGTACAGACGATATGATGCTCAACTACAAGACCCTCAAAAAGATGGCCGAGATCAACCCTTATGATAAGGATATCCAGCGACGCTTCAAACGGGCGCTCGCCATCAAGCGCGGCGAGATACCACCCGAGGAGCCACAACCGGAAGTCGCGGAGGCGCTCAACGAAGAGGCCACCGCCTAGCAACCGATGACGTGTTTTACTAGAGCTCAGAGCTCTACTCGAACGGGTTCACCTCATCAGCAGCATTTTTAGCCGGAGCCACCTCGTCACCAACCAGGTACTTGTTCGGTACGGCCCTATAGGTGCTTCTGATCTCTTCTTTTCTCACCTCTCCATCTTTAACTACCGTTCGATACCAGAGCGTTGAAAAGCCGTTGTGGGCCTTTTCAACCTGCTTTTTCTTACCACTTCCCAAGCTTGGGTCATAGACAAGAACGGGCTCGGCCGGTGCCGACTGGCGGTTGAAGATCATCGGGCCTTCAAGCGCCACCTCTCGACCATCTTTAGTACCATAAAGCTGAAATGAGGCAGAAGTTCCATCCACATAAGAATGGATGAGAAGGTAGTTACCGGTGTCATTTACAAACTTCAGATCTTTTAAGGGAGGATAGATTGTAGCATCGAGGCCATGCCCACCAACTTGAGAGTAGTACGAGACCGCATACGAGTGTGGCGAGCGTTCTGCCATGGGCAGACCCCCATAGATAGCCGCACGGTAAAGTGTAGTCGAGACCTGGCACAGTCCACCGCCGAATTCGGGGATAGTTCCCTCGGGCTTTATAACAAGCTCCCGGCGGTACCCCGTGCTGGCATCAACCGGCCCCAAGTTGTCGTTAAAGGAAAAAGTCTCACCCGGCTTGATGAGCAGGCCGTCGTAACGCGCGACTCCCACGGCGATATTATGCTGACGATTGGCCGGAGAGCCATCGTAGCGCGTATAGCCCAAGGCATAGAGCTCTTTTATACCCAAAGCCTGAAGGCGAGAGTCGATGTCCAGACGCGCCGCTACGGTACTGACGGGTATCTCGAGTGAGGTGATCCCCTGAGCCAGAGCCACGTTAACTTGAGTTAAGAGCTTATCTCGCTCAACAGCTCGCCCGTCTTTCCCCTTTCCCTCAATCACAACCGGCTCTGTCTCACTCCCGCGCATAACGACATCTTCAGCGGGAACCTCGACCGTCGGCGAGAGCTCATCCTGCACAAAGGTTCCGAAGAAGAGGGGGTTCCACTCCATCGTAAGGGGCAAGGGTTTAGCCTCCGCTTCAACCTCTTCAGCCCCATCGGCCTCCCCAGTCACTTCGACCCCCTGAGAACTATTCCCAGGCAGGGCAAAAGGTGAGGTGGCGGGTTTGAATGAGAGCCAGTCCGGATGCTGCTTGAAGTTCACCGTCCATGACTCCTCTCCGTGCTCAAGTGTGAGTTTCTCGGGCAGATGTTCCTCGATCTCGGAAAGGTGAGCCTGTAGGTCGGACTCGATGACCGTTGCGAATTCTTCATTAAATGAGATCAACAGCGCACTCTTCTCAAGAAACGAGATGTTTCCTCTCAGCTGAGCAAGCGCCTCTTCTACAACGGGCCTCACACCGTTTTCTTCAGGGACGATAACCAGCCCACCTTTCTCCAAAGCGAGCGAAGCGTTTTTCGTTTTGGGAACCGTGGGAAACTTTTCGTTAATAAGCTTCAGGAGGCCCACCTCGGATAGAGAAAAAACCGGCACGATACGGCTGCCACCAATGCTCTGTACGACAAGCAGGCCGTTATTGAGTTCAGAGGCGACGGGAAGCTGGGCCACGGTCTCATCCAAGTCGAAAACAACACCCAGTTCCTCAAGAGTGAAGGTTGAAACCTCACCTCGTGCGGCAATCGTAACTGGCTCGGTACGATACGCCTCCACTTCTTGTTTCAGGAGGCTTCGCGCCTCTTCCCGAGTAAGGCCACCCAGGTTCAACGGCCCCAGAGTAGTGCGGGGGACGATACGACCACTTTCTCTATACGCCTGCAAAACACTGGCACCGAAGGTAAGTCCGGTTACAAGTGTGGCGAAGAGGATAAAGCGGAGGAGAGCCCTCATGGCTTAGAAGGATAACAGAATGCGTAGAAAACGCTACTTTTCGCCATCAGACTCATCGGGAACCGGCTTATCCGACTTACCAGCCGTCGTCTTGCTTCCCCAAAGAAGGCTCTTTAACCAGCGGAAGAAACCTTTCCTCTTCTTCAGGTGGAACTTTGCGCTTTCGATAGTCTCGTGATGATCTTTTACAAACTGCTCGGAGAGGTCGCGACCTCGTTCAACCATATCCTTTCCCTTTTCGATCATCTCGCCGCTCTTCTGCTTAATAATCTCGCGCGTCTCCTTGCCCTTCCGAGGTGCCAAAGTAAGTCCCAGAACAGAACCGATAGCACCACCGAGTATCACTCCCATGACGATGTTATCGAGTTTTTTCGTGATCTTTTGTGGGTTCTTCTCGTCCGCCATAAGGAAGGTTGGTTTAAGATTTTAAAATTTAGAGAGTCTTTATCTCACTCTATTACAGTGCGGCCTACGATACAAGCACATGAGAGCTCAGGCGTAGTCAACATAGGCTGCAACACCCTTAACAAACTTAATCACACTCATGGCCGCATTACATCCCTCTCCACTGCTTTTCGAGGCCTGAGCGTTGCCTCCGGTACAGTCGCCGGCGGCATAGATGCCCGGGATTGCCGTCTCACCCGTTCGAGGGTCGGCCACGATAAAGGCATTTTGTGGACCGGTGCGCTCCAGCCCCAGCTTGGTGGCAAAATCTCCGGCACTGGCAACTCCCAGAGCCATGAAGACACCATCAAACGAGCGCTCGGAACCGTCGGCAAAGATCAGCTTCTCGAGCGAATCACCCCCATCAAAGGTAGTGATCCGCGGAGTCTCTTGAAGGAACACGCCCCGCTCCTCCAAAGCGGTACGAACAGCCGGGGTGAAGCTAAACTCTTTTCCGTGGCTGAGAACAGTAACGTGTGGAGTGTATGAGAGCATCTGCAGCGCCTCCTCGCCGGCGTAGTTTGTCGAGCCCAGCAGTGCGACACTCTTGCCCTTAAAAAAGAAGCCGTCGCAGGTGACACAGAACGAGACACCCTTCCCCAGAAACTTCTGCTCATTGCGAATTCCCGAGGGCTTAAAGCCCAGGCCGGAGGCGATGATCAGGGCCTTTGACTTATAATCCACAAGCTCACTGTCCCTGACTTCAAAGGTACCGTCCTCGGCTATCTTCATATCAAGAATTTCCCGTTCGACGAACTCGGTACCGAAACGCTGGGCTTGGGCAAGACCACGAGCCATCAGATCGGGGCCGGAGATACTCTCCAGGCCAAAGTAGTTTTCTATAAGGTGAGCTTTGTAGGCGTTTGAGTTTTTGGTAATCCCAAAAAGTGCCGTCTTTAAACCGGCCCTAGCCGTGTAAAGAGCCGCTGTAAATCCAGCGGGGCCAGCACCTATAATGACAACATCATGCATGAGTCAGCGAGACAAAAGTAAGGATACTACGGCTGCAACTGTGGACCTCCCCGTCCCTTTGTCGTCGTGGCGGTGCGCGTTGAGCGAATAGTGATGATCTTAATTTTTCCGGGATAACCTCCCTTTGCTTCAACCATTTTGGCGATATCAACGGCAATATCTACAACCTTCTTGTCGTCGACACGATCTGAGTCGACAATCGCGCGAACCTCGCGGCCCGCATTGATGGCAAAGGCCTTCCGGACTCCTTCAAATGAGAGGGCCATTCCCTGAAGCTCTTTCATGCGCTCAACATACCGCTCGAGCGACTCGGCACGGGCTCCGGGACGACCGGCAGAGATCGCATCGGCAGCCTGCACGATCTTGGCCTCAACGGTCTCCGGAGGGATCGCGTTGTGGTGAGTCCAGGCGGCATGAGTAACCTCCCAAGAGAACTCATACTTCTCCAAAATCTCTTTAGTGAGGGCGTCGTGAGAGCCGCCAACCTCTTGATCGATCGCCTTTCCAATATCGTGGAAGAAACCGCCGTAAAAAGCGACCTTTTCATCGGCACCGATCATAGCGGCAAGCATGCGTGAGAAGTAACCCACCTCGAGCGAGTGGCGCATGACGTTCTGGCCGTAACTTGTGCGGAAGTTAAGACGACCAACCAGGCGAACCAGCTCTTCCGGGAGATTTTTAAGGCCGATCATCTCAAGAACGCGGGCGCCCTCCTTCCTCAAGACCTTTTCCATATCGGCATCGGCGCGGGCCTTCATCTCGAGAATCACATTTTCAGTGATAATACGCTCGCGCATCAGACGCTGCATCGCCAGTTTAGCCGTCTGCTCCTGAACCAGGTTGAAACAGCTGATTATTATCGTGTTGGGCTCGTCGTTGAAGATGACGTCGACACCGAAGAGCTCTTCAAAGAAGCTGATCATGCGACCTCCACGGCCCACAATACGTCCCTTTACCGCATCTTGGGAGACCTCCAACTTTGTCATATTAGGTTCGCGTGAGGCGGGAGCGCTGTAGCGGCAGATAACCTCCGTAAGTGCGTTGCGAGCCTCGCGGAGAGCCACTTCTTCGACCCACTCCACATAACGCTGTAGACGCAACTCAGCTTCGTGAGAAAACTCCTGCTCGTATTTCTGGATGAGCTCTTCGTGAGCTCGCTCAAGCGTGAAGGCCGCCTTGTTCATGAGCTCCGCCGTCATTTTTTGTGAGAGCTCCCGCGCCTCCTCCCGGAGTGACTTGAGCTCATCCTCATGTTTCTGGGAGGTAGCCTTCAGCCCGCTGAGACGCTCGCCCCAACGCTCTGCGGAAGCCTCTTTGAGTGCGACGACCTTCTCCATAGTTTCAACTTGTGCGCCAAACTCCGCCTCCTCGGACTTAAACTGCTCTGCAAGCTCAACAACGTGTTGTTTTGCCGACTCCAAAATCGTGGCAGCCTCCTTCTCAGTTTCCTGAAGAAGCTCTTTGGCACGTCTCTTGCGCGACTCTTCATTATAGGCACCGGGCTTCAGAACAAAAGCGCCTACACCAACGCCTACAGCGAGCCCGATCAAGACGAAAATGATGTCCAAAAATGACATGAGCGCAGTGTAGCACGAAAAAGGCTCGAGAAATAGCTTTGATAGGTTTTTCACAGGGGCCTGAAGGCCCGGAGAATGAGGCGGGACAAGGGGGATCAAGATTTTGAGGCGACGCCCTAAAAAGGACTGAGCTCACGGAGCTCACGGATAACCCCGGGGAGGTGCTTCAGAACGAAGCTCACCTCTTCGTCACTGCTTCCGTGTCCGAATGAAAAACGCGTCGACGAGTGGCTCCACTCGTGCTCCAAGCCGAGGGCACGAATCACGTGAGAGGGGTCGAGAGAGCCCGAGGAACAGGCCGAGCCCGAGGAGGCGGCGATATTGAGCATATCGAGCCGCATTAAGATGGTCTCCCCCTCAAGGCCGCGGAATGAGACGTTCACGTTGTTGGGAAGACGTCTCGTGGGATGCCCGTTGAGACGCGTCTCGGGAATTTTCAGAAGCCCCTCGATGAGGCGGTCGCGAAGGGGAATCAGACGCGCGGACTCTTCCTCACGCACTGCCTGCACGAGCTCAAGGGCCAGCCCCATGCCGACGATGCCGGGAACGTTCTCCGTACCCGCTCGGATACGGTACTCTTGGCCACCGCCCCAGCTCTGTGGCATGAGTTTAACGCCCTCGCGGAGGTACAAAACCCCAACTCCCTTGGGGCCGTAAATCTTCCCCCCGTTAAGCGTCATCGCATCCACCCCGAGCTCCTCCACTTTCAGAGAAAGGTAGGGCGCCGCCTGGCAGGCATCAGTATGAAAGTAGGGAAGGAGAGGCGGGCGGCCCGCGCTCGCAGGAGGCTGATCTGCCCTAAATTTTTTAACCACCTCAGCCAGCTCCCGAATGGGCTGGATCGTGCCAATCTCGTTATTGGCGTACAGGATGCTTACCAAGATCGTATCGGGCCGCAGTGCCGCGGCAAGGTCGGCCGGCTCAACTAAGCCATCTTCTCCCACCGGAAGAAGGCTCACCTCAAAGCCTCGCTCCTCAAGATGACGGACGGGCTCGAGGACCGAGTCATGCTCAATCGAACTGAGGATTATATGCCGGCCGTGAGGCTGCATCACCTCTGCAACTCCAAAAATTAGAAGGTTATTACTCTCCGTTCCTCCGCTCGTAAATATCAGTTCGCGCCGAGCGACACCCAAAATGCCGGCGATCTGATCCCGCGCCTCGTCAATTCCCCGACGAGCGCGCTGCCCGAGCTGGTAGAGACTTGAGGGATTGCCATACTCCACTGAAAAATAGGGGAGCATCGCCGCAAGGACGCGCTCATCCACGGAAGTTGTGGCGGCATGGTCGAGATAAATCGGCTTATCGACTGACGGTTCCATTGTGGGCACAGTCTAGCACCAGCGCCGCGCTCTGGCTACGGGCGTGGAATTTTCCCCCGGGAGAGTGTAGCATGAACAGGTCCGCCGCGAAGTGGGCTTCTCCATGAAACGAAACGCACTCAACTTACTCTCCCTGATCCTCTTCATCGCCGTTGCCTACTTTCTGGGCAACGAGCTTGTGGCAAGTTGGGAAAAGATAAGCACCTACGAGTTCAACTTCGACCTCCCCCTCCTATCACTGGCCTCCCTCCTCTATGCACTGAGCTTTTTCGGACTGGGTTTCGGCTGGCACCTGATCCTGCAAGACCTCCACTACCCGATCCCCATGCTCGAGGCGATGCTCTATTTTTTTATTACCCAACCCTGCAAGTACATCCCCGGGAAGATCTGGCTTGCGGTAGGGAGAGGTAAGTTTTGTCGGCGCCACGGGGTGCCCCACTCGGTCACCTTTCTGACAACGGGGCTCGAGGGTGTTATGGAGATTCTGGCGGGAACCTACATAGGACTTCTGGGCCTTATCTATACTCCTCTTCTGCATCGCTTCTCGCGAATTGGCATTGGGCTGATCCTGATCGCCGGCTTCCTCTTGCTCATCCCGAAAATCTTCTACTTCTGCGTAAATACCTACCTCAAACTGGTTAAACGCCCTTTGATTGTTCGGAGTCAGCAGGTGAGCTTTGGTCGACTTCTGAGCCTTCAGCTCATCTATATCGTCGCACTCCTGGGAATTGGCCTCTCGCAGGTTCTCTTCTTGAAATCCTTTGTCGCCATCCCCCTAGGGGCGCTCCCGGTCCTCATCAGTATCGGCGCGTTTTCTTATGTGGCCAGCATCTTGGCCTTCTTCACGCCGAGTGGCCTGGGGGTTCGTGAAGGTATCTGGGTCTTTGCCCTGAGATCGCTCGTAAGACCTCACATCGCACTTATTTTCGCCCTGGTGAGCCGCCTCTGGACGATTATTGTCGAGGCGCTCCTTGTGAGTATCGCACTGCCGATCTACTGGCTCAGGAGAAAAAAACTACCGCACCTTGATATTTAGAGAGCGGACACCCGACTACCTTAACGGCGGAGCTGGATCCGCCTAGTTTTCCATAACCGTCCACTTCTTTCCCGGCCCGGCTACGATAATGACGAAGAGGATGGCGAAGAGGGGAAGGTGGCCGATCAGCTCGGTTGGCCCAAAGATCGCCAGAGTGCTTAAGAAGAGGCCGAAGACGACCAGTGAGATTAGCCGAGGGAGTACACCCAACATAAGGAGAATGCCCAGGGTTAGTTCCACAAGTCCGGCAGCGAGGACAAACATCTCGTCGCCGAAGTTGGCAAAACCGAGCGAGGGCATAAAGTTGAGCGGGTGTGTCTTGAGAATCTCAAGGGAGTACCAGGGAGTGAGGATCTTGTAGAGGAAGCCCGCGAGCGCAAAACAGAGGCCGGTGAGGATGCGGAGAAGCGAGGTTGCATAGGGGGAGAGGGGGGCGACGAGTTTCTGTCCCCAGCTGTGGAAGGCCCACTTCTTGGCAACGGGGAGGGTCGGGTCTCCCTTCATAATGAGATAAACGAAGACCCCGGCGAAGGCGAGGTAACTTGCAACTGGTTGTACCGGGAAGATAACGAGGACGGCCAGATAGAGGCCCAGGCCCACCAAGGAGGCAAGGCGAGGGTAGATACCTAGAACCAGAGCGAGGCCGGTAAAAAACTCCAGTGCAAGCAACCAGGCACCGGCGAGTGTGGGCTGCACCATGAGATCGGGCGCAAAGAGAAAGCCCGCTCCGGATCCAACCAGAAGCAGTACCCCCATACTTCCCCTCAAAACGATCGAGGCCCATGGGGAGTAATCATCCAACCACTTTTTGACTGCCTTCACCCGGCTATTTTTTGAGAGAAGACGGTGAAGGACCAAAGCCACAACAACCCCGATAACGGCGGCGACAAGCATCGCGGCGTTTACCACGCTCCACTCACGGAAGAGAAGAGGCTTCTCCGGATCCTGCAAAAAAGGCGACACAAACCACTGCTCATGAGCGAAAGTTGTGAGAGGGAGTGCCAGACCGATGAGAGAAAGTGCAAGCCGTTTGAGGTTTTTGAACATAGCAAGTTACGAAGAAATAGTGGCTGTAGTGTAGCATGCGCTTAGTGTTTGTGGTATAATATGCGGATGCACGCAATACATTATTTTGAGGATGAGGCCGTGAGAAAAGGCACCTTCACCTCACTCAAAAAACAAGGGACGATCTGGCTCGACCTGACTGAGCCAACTGAAGATGAACTTGCGGAGGTCTGCTCGCACGTGGGCATAGATCGCGAGACACTGGGCGGCTGGATTAACGGAGGAAAAAGGCTGGGCGGGGCTAATCTCGGCAGCCACTCAATTATGCGCCTCCAGGTGCCCGTTCACACGGGACATCGCAAGAAAACACTTTACGATATGCTCAACTGCACCGTTCTTATTTCACACGAGCGAAGTGAGTTCATAACGATCCACCACCACCCGCTCCCACCAATTGACGAGATAAACAGCTACTCGCCACAGCACTTTACCGAGCTCTTCAGACGTGGGGCGACGGCGCTCCTCCACGCCCTGCTGGGCGAGATCGTCGATACGTTTCACGAGGCGATGGACACAGTCAACGAGGCCGTTCAAACGGTAGAGAATAACGCCCTGGCTCCTCATGTGGACGACACGATCCTGGCTCGCTCGCACGCAATCAAAAAAAGCATCATCTACTTTCACCGAGCACTCGTCCTCCACCGCGACATTCTGCTGAAGATCGAACATGAGCACTTCGACTTTATCGACGTCTCAATGCTGGATCGATTTCAGTCCCTATCTTCCTCGTTCAACCAGTTAATCGAGGTCAATGCCACCTACCGCGAGATCCTGAACACCTCGATGGAGCTCTACCTCACGGCAATCTCATACAACCTGAACCAGACCGTTAAAAGGGTCACCGGCTGGGGTGCGATCATTCTGATCCCGACACTCATTACCGGCTTCTTCGGCATGAACTTCACGCACATGCCCATTTTTGACTGGGAGTACGGCGTCCAGGCTACCCTTGCAACCATGATTTTCTCGGTGGCCATTTTGTACTGGTACTTCCAAAAGAAGGACTGGATGTAACCATCGGCTGCTAGACCAGCCTCATTCCAGCCCGGCGACAGGCGGGCGTAGTTGAATGTCTCACGCCATCGAGGAGCTCTTTTGCTCTACACGAGGGCATGGCGGCGATGTCGAGACCGAGAAGTTGCTCAATACACTGGAGGCGTGCGAGATGGGCGATTCCATCATCTAGGAGATGCTCGGCGGTACGAGAAAAAGCGAGCGCTCGGCCCTCGGGCGCCTGTAGCTGAGCGACGGTGTCCGCACTGAGAGCGGCGGGTAGGGAAAACCGCGGGTAGGCACCCAAGAAACTCTCAGCGAAGCTTGCCCAGGCCCCTCTTTTGACTTTGGCTTGACCTTCGGCTGAGCCCGGTATGTTTTGGGGAGCCTCAAAGGCGAGCCTCGTACCAGGCAGAGCATTAATCCGCCCAAGCCACGCAGGAAGGAGGGCCGTCCGAGCGGCATCACCGCTTACGTTATCACATATCCAAGTCGAGACCTCACCACCTCGCGCCCCGAGACCGCCAAGGCAGTCGTGAATGGTATCCACCAACGCGGGGTTGTGCCCTCCACCACCGATGAGAACAGCCGCATCGATCAAATCAAAGGCGACCGTAGTATGCTCATCGAGCTCGCCCTGCGGGATTCTACGATCCAGAAGCAGGTCTACACGGCCAGCCCCACCCTCGCCCTTCTGGCCAGCTAGTAAATCCATCCCCAGCGCCCTGATGAGCTCCATACGAATGGGTTTGAACGCATCGGGGTGAGCCCTTCCGGTTTCCGGCGAAGGGGGCAGATTGCGGTTTACAAGAACGGCAGGTTCATTGACGAGTGGACTAGCATTGCGATCGTATCTCTCACCAAAACGGGCGATATCGCCGTGAACTGTGATGAGAAGAAGTGGTGGCCTATCAGCAACGTCCGGCTTCTTGGCGTCGCGGTCTGGTTCAACTGTCTGCCCCGGGGCGGCGGGAGGGGTTTTCGATAAAGTCATGGCGATATATATACAGTATTAAATATTTTTTTGTCAATTACTGGGGCCTGATGATTGCCTGCTCATGAAGTGCCGCGGGGATGCTATACTCAGCTCATGTCATGTGCCGGATGCCCATCAAACAGGAGTGGCCAGCGCGTCAACCAGTCGTCGATGATCCAGCTCGTGCCCGGGCGGCTGCGCAAGCCCGACTGGCTCAAGATGAAGGTCGCCCTTCCCAACGAGCGCTACCGAAAGATTCGGGCGACCGCACAGAAGATGAACCTGGCGACCGTCTGCGAGGAGGCCCAGTGCCCCAATATCGCCGAGTGCTGGGGAGGAGGAACCGCCACCTTTATGCTGATGGGGGACACCTGCACCCGCGCCTGCCGGTTTTGCAACGTGAACCACGGGAAACCTCAGCAGCTCGACCCCGATGAGCCCAAGAACCTGGCCGAGGCGATCGGGAAGATGGGGGTGGACTACGCCGTCATTACCTGTGTCGACCGCGACGACCTGCCCGATGGTGGGGCGGCTCACTTTGCCGAGTGCATTAAGCACCTGCGCACAACGGCCCCCCACGTTTTCGTTGAGATTCTGACCTCCGACTATCAGGGGAGTACCGAGAGTGCCCAAAAAGTTATCGATGCCAGCCCCCACGTCTATGCTCACAATATCGAGACAGTGCGGCGCCTTCAGTCAACGGTGAGGGACAGGCGTGCGAATTATGAACAGTCGCTCAGCGTGCTTGAATACGTCAAAAAAGCGGCGCCGCACCTGTATACCAAGTCGTCAATTATTGTCGGCTTGGGTGAGAGGCCGGAGGAGGTTATCGAAGCGATGCGCGACCTCCGTGCCATCGGAGTCAGCCTGCTCACCCTGGGCCAGTACCTCCGCCCCTCTGCCTGGAACCTCCCCGTCGTCGAGTATGTAAAACCTGAGATCTACAAGTTTTATGAAGAAGAGGGGAAAAAGATGGGCTTCGACTATGTCGCCGCGGGCCCCTTTGTCCGCTCCTCCTACCGAGCCGGCGAGCTCTTTGTAAAAAACGTCCTCAAGACAAAAACCCACCCCACCAACTAAACGCCCCCTCGAAAAGCAGTCTTCCTTTCATCCCCCCGACCTTTTCTTTATAATCGGGGCGCACTCTTATGACAGCCTCACTCCTCAACGACTACAACCCGCTGACCGATGAGATGGTTCAAGTCCTTAGCCCGGAGGGCGAGGTCGTGCGCCCCGAGCTAATGCCCAACTGGAGCAACGAACAGATCAAGGAGGCCTATGCAACAATGGTCTTTTTGCGCATGGCCGATACGAAAATAAGCAAACTCCAACGGCAAGGCCGTTGTGGGACTTACGCCTCTATCGAAGGACAGGAGGCCTGCCAGATTGGTAGTGGCCTGATGCTCGACAAGAAAGACTGGGTCTTTCCCGCCTTCCGTGAGCTGGGAATCTCGTATGTGCACGGCATGCCTCTCGATACCTTTCTCGTCTACTGGATGGGAAACGAGTGGGGCAGCAACCACTCGGCCTGTGTCGCCCCGCCCTCGATTCCCGTCGGTTCGCACATGCTCCACGCGGCCGGTTACGCCTGGGCGATGAAGATGCAGAAAAAATCACACATCACGATCTCCTATTTTGGGGATGGAGCTACCTCGGAAGGTGACTTCTACGAGGCCCTCAACTTCGCGGGTGTCTTTAAAATTCCCACGATCCTCTTCTGCCAGAACAACCAGTGGGCGATCTCTATCCCCCGCAGCCGCCAGACAGCCGCCAAAACGCTCGCTCAGAAGGCCATCGCCGCGGGAATTCCAGGTATTCAAGTTGATGGCATGGACCTGTTCGCGGTTGCCGCCGTCACCAAATTTGCCGTAGAGCGTGCCCGAAACGGTGAGGGAGCAACCCTGATTGAGGCCGTCGCCTACCGCTTTGGAAACCACACAACCTCCGACGAGGCCAAAAAGTACCGCGACCCCGCCGAGATTGAGCAGTGGCGTCCCCGTGATCCGATGATCCGCCTGCAGAAGTACCTCGAAAAGAAGGGGCTCTGGACCGCCGCCTGGGAGGAAGAGCTCCAGGCCGCCGCCGAACCTAAAATCGCCGAGGCCGTTGAGAAAGCCGAAAATCACCCCGTTCAGACGCCGGCAGAGATCTTCGACTACATGTTTGAGACTCTTCCTCCCGCACTGGTCGAACAGAAAACCTACCTCCAGTCATTTTATCCCGAAGCCCACTAGCTCAACCTAACGTATGGCCACACAGACCATAGCCTCAGCCCTCAACCAAGCCCTCCACCAGGAGATGGCTGCCGACGAGCGCGTCATAATTATGGGTGAAGACGTCGGACGCGACGGTGGTGTCTTCCGTATAACGGATAAGCTGATCGACGTCTACGGCGAGGAGCGTGTTATCGATACTCCGCTCGCGGAGGCCGGAATCTTGGGAACAGCTATCGGACTGGCCATGGCGGGCATGCGTCCCGTTGTGGAGATGCAGTTTGACGGCTTCGTCTACCCGGCATTCGACCAGCTGATTAGCCACGCCGCCCGTATGAGAAACCGCTCCCGAGGGATGCTCAGCTGCCCACTCGTTCTGCGCTTTCCCTATGGCGGAGGAGTTCGCGCCCTGGAGCATCACTCCGAGGCGATGGAGGCGCTCTACATGCACATTCCCGGCATAAAAGTCGTGACGCCCGCAACTCCCTACGACGCAAAAGGCCTGCTGATCAGTGCGATCCGCGACCCCGATCCCGTCGTCTTTATGGAGCCCAAAAGGCTCTACCGCTCACTCAAAGAAGACGTCCCCGAGGAGTCATACACCGTAGAGCTCGGCAAGGCGCGCGTTATGGTTGAGGGAAAAGACGTTACCGTCGTCTCCTGGGGCTCGATGATCCCAACGGCCCTCAAAGTGCAGGGCGCTCTGGCCGCCGAGGGAGTCAGTGTGGAAGTTATCGACCTGCGCTCAATCACTCCACTCGACCGAGAGGCGGTCACTCAGTCAGTCACGAAAACGGGCCGCTGTGTCATCCTCCAAGAAGGACCACGAACCGGTGGTGTCGCGGCTGAGATCTCCGCACTCATAAACGAAAACTGCCTCTTCAGCCTTCAGGCCCCCGTCGAGCGCGTCACCGGATTCGATATTATAATGCCCCTACTCAAGGGCGAAGATCTCTACATTCCCGAAGAGCGCCGACTGACGGCGGGCATCAGAAAAGTTCTGGGGTAGGTTCCAATAGGAAGTTAGAAGGACGCACCGGATCCGCTGAGACCGCGGGCCTTCAGAATCAAAACTACTCAGCTCTTTCGGCGGCCGGCTTATCCGAGACGGGCCTGGCTGTCATCGGGGGCGTGCTTAGACGGCGGTGGTTATCTATGTCTATGCCCCCCACTCTGCCATCCGGATTATGAAGTGCATGGCGGTGACGAGTTTCAACGCGTCCTCCCTCAGGCGGAAGCTGAGCGGCCAGCCTGTCGAGCCAGGTGGCGACACCGTCTACCTTAGGTAGCCCTGGCGCCTGGGCGACACCTGTTCCTGGGCGTGCTCCTAGTTTTTCTACTGATCGTTCTGGCTGCCTTTCCATAGGGGTGGGGGTGAAGATGTAGGAGGGATTTTTCCGTGAAGCTCTACCTAGTTTAGGACCAATTGTACCACGGGCACTGTTTTCGTCAATGTGTTACGGGGAGGCACTCTGCAATCTCCGACTTTTCACATCGCCCGATAATCACTACACTGGGCACATATGGCAGTTGAGTTTTTATTTCCGGATGTTGGCGAAGGTATTCATGAAGGTGAGATCGTTCGCTGGCTGATAAAAGAAGGTGACGAGGTTAAGGAGGATCAGGCGATCATCGAGGTCGAGACGGCCAAGGCGATCGTCGAAATTCCCTCCCCAAAAACTGGAACTATTCTTCACACCCAAGGAAAAGACGGCGAGACCATCAACGTCGGCGACCTACTGGCTGTTATTGGAGAGAAGGGCGAGAGCTGGGCTCCATCGGTAAAGACACCGGCAGCGGCCGCCCCAGCTCAAACTCCGGCCACAGCTCATGGCGGTGTCTCCGCTGTACCAACGCCAATAACGACAGGCGCAGTGTCACAACCGGCCACCCCGGCAGCAGCTGAAGAGGCCGCCCCCGGTGTCGTCGGCTCAATTCCCACCGATAGTGGAGGAGTCGTCCTGCCCTCACGAAAACCCGAGCCCGACTCCGCAAAAACCGCCCCGGCAGCAGCACACGTCCTCCCCATGATTCGCCAGAAGGCCGCTGAGCTTGGAGTCGACCTCACCCAAGTTAGAGGTACCGGGCCCGGCGGAATGATCTCGATCGCGGACGTCCAGATGGCTGCAGGAAAGACGAGCAGCATGGAGCCCGCCGAGTCAGAACTGGCTCAGATGCCGTCTCCCCAGAGTGCAGCTTCGGCAGCCGCTCCCTCCTCAAAAACCGAGTACGAGAAATTTGGCGTGGTGCGACGAGAGCCGCTTAAGGGCCTCCGTAAGGCCATTGCCGAGCATATGGTGAAGTCGGTCCAGACGATGCCGCAGGTCACGCATACCGACGAGTTCGATGCGACAACACTCGTGGGACTTCGTACAACTCAGAAAGTCGACGCAGAAAAGAAAGGTATCAAGCTCACCTACCTGGCCTATTTTGTTCAGGCCGTCGCCGGCCTCCTCCATGACTTCCCTGCGCTAAACGCAACGGTGGATGACGCCACCAAGGAGCTCGTCTACAAAGACTATATAAACATCGGCATCGCCGTCGACACACCGGAGGGACTGATGGTTCCGGTGATTAAAGATGCCGCCAACAAAGACATCTTCACGATCGCACGCGAGATCATCGAGCTTGCTGCAAAGGCGCAAGAACGAAAGCTCAGTCCAGCCGAGATGGAGGGAGCGAGCTTCACCATAACAAACATCGGCTCGGTCGGTGGGATTACCGCAACACCTATCATCCCCTACGGACAGAGCGCCATCCTCGGCCTCTACCGCATGAAAGAGCGCCCCGTCGCCCTGGAGGGGGAGGTGGCTATTCGACCCATGATGACGCTGACGCTGACCTTCGACCACCGCATAGCGGACGGGGCGCAGGCGGGCCGCTTTGTGAATGCGCTCATCGCAGAGCTGGAAAAACAGAGCAGCTAAAGGAAGCGGATTCCTTACTCAAACCGCAGTGCCTCGATGGGGCTTTTTTGGGCTGCCTGTCGGGCGGGATAGATGCCGAAGACCAGACCGATCGTCGAAGCCACTAATAGTCCGGCAACCGCAGCCGTGATGGAAAATATAAACTCCCAGTCGGTTCCCACAACTTGCGCGAGTATGAGCGCCGCAATGAACGAGAAGAGGGCACCGAGGACGATTCCGACAATACCGCCGATTCCCGTAAGCATCACCGCCTCAATCAGAAACTGAGCCATGATGTCTTCATTACGTGCACCGACAGCCTTACGTAAGCCGATCTCCCGTGTTCTCTCGGAGACTGAGACGAGCATGATATTCATAATTCCCACACCTCCAACAACAAGCGAGATGGCGGCTACCGAGGTGAGCAGGGCGGTCAAAACCGTTGTAATAATGCCAATACTCTCAATGGCGTCTTCCTGCGTGACGACGTGGAAGTCGTCCTTCTCGGGATCGTCGATGTCGTGCAGCTCGCGAAGAGTTAGCTCCACGTCGCGCACAACGCGCGAGACGGCCTCGCCACTCTCGGCGTGGAGCCAGAGGACGTTAAAGTGGTCGATTCCAAGAAGATAGCGCTGAGCTGTGGTGTAGGGGATGATGGCGATCTCATCAACGTTGAGGAAGCCAACCTGGCCGGTGGGGTCGATAAGCCCGACAACGCGAAAGGTCCTTCCCTTAATCTTTATCTTTTTACCGAGTGCGGGTGCGCTTCCAAATAAATCCTCTTTAACCGTGGCTCCCAAAACAACCGACGAGGCAGCTTGGCGCACGTCATCCTCCGTGATGAAGGTGCCTTCATTTGCACTAATCGCCAGGATTTCCTGGATATCGGGGGCGGTTCCGATCACGTTGACGCGCGTCGTCTCCGACTCGTTCGAGAGAGCGGCAACGGCAATAACTTCGGGGACGACGAAGTCGACACCGCGAACATTTGCGGGGTTCTCAAGCGCCTCGCGCTCACGCTGTTTGAGTGAGTCGGTGAATATCTCCGCGAAGTCGGCCGGCCCGGAGGGCTGACGGCCGGGCTCGACGATGACCGTCTGGGCTCCGAGAGCACTCACCTGGTTCAAAATAAGTGACTCGGCTCCCTCTCCAACAGAGAGCACGATCATAATCGCCGTGATACCAATAACGATACCAAGAATGGTAAGCAGTGAGCGCCCCGTGTTGCGACGGAGTCCACTGAAGGCGGTTTTTAAGGTGTAGCGGAGGTACATAGGGTTATTTTAGGAGGCTATCCGTGTCTGCACGACGACGCTCCTCAACAAGACGATCGCTCTCAACCAGGCCGTCTTTTATGCGGATGATGCGTCCGGCGTGTTCGGCTGTGTAGGTCTCGTGAGTGATGAGGATGATGGTATGCCCCTGCTTGTCATTGAGTTCCTGAAGAATCTCCATGATCGCCTTACCCGACTTCGAGTCGAGGTTACCGGTGGGTTCGTCGGCAAAGATAACCTCGGGGTCGGTCACAAGTGCGCGGGCGATTGCCACACGCTGCTTCTCTCCACCCGAGAGCTGAGCCGGTTCGTGATGAATACGATGGCTCAGGCCCACAGCCTCAACTGCCTTTGTTGCCTTTTGCTTCCACTCACGCTCGGGAACATCCGAATAGAGGAGGGGGAGCATGACGTTGTCGAGCACCGTTGTTCGGGGGAGCAGATTGAATGCCTGGAAGACAAATCCCAACTTACGGTTGCGGATGTGTGAGATCTCATCTTCACCATATGAGACGGCCGAGCGGCCCTGAAAAAGATACTCTCCTCCTGTTGGCGGATCGAGGAAGCCGAGAATATGAAGGAGTGTAGACTTCCCGGAGCCGGAGGGCCCCATGATCGCCACAAACTCTCCCTTCTCAACGGAAAAGGAGACGCCGCGTAGTGCGCGTGTCTCCACCTCGCCCTGACGGTAGACCTTTTCCAAGTTGGTGAGCTCAATAAGGGCCATAGATAGTTTAGTCTTCTTCAATAAAGGTGACGACACGGTCGCCGACACTCAGACCACTGAGGATCTCCAGACGGCCATCCGAGCCACGAAGCCCGGTGGTCACATTAACCTCTTGCAGCTTGTCATCGGCGTCAAGAACCTGCACAAAGTCCGTTCCATCTTCACGCGTCTGAACGGCACGGGCCGGAACCGCAAGGACCTCTTCCTTATGAGCGGTAAAGATGTCGAGGTCGGCCGTCATACCCGGTTTGATGCGGGGATCGGCAGACTCAAACATGACTGTTGTTTTGTAGGTGGGAACGCCTTCAGCAAGACTCGCAGCGGGCTCGATACTTGTCACGTAAGCCTTAAACACGAGATCGGATCCATAAGCGTCCAACGTCACCTCTGCCTCGTCACCGTTATGAATTTTTGCGACGTCGGCCTCCGGCACATCTATCTCGACCTTCAGCAACGTTGGCGTAAGCACACGGAAGACGGGGGAGCCGGGTGAGGCGAACTCACCGAGCTTGACGTCAGCCTTGGAGACGACGCCGGTAATAGGCGCGACCACAACGAGCTTACGCTGCTCGGTAAGAAGATTTTCCAGACGAGCCTGAGCCTGAACCACCTGCGCCTGTTGAGCGCCGATTGCAGCTCTAACTTGATCTATTTTGGCTACCTGTGCGGCAAGCTCCTCAGGGCGAGCAGACGAGCGCGTATTCTGCGCATCACTACTCGATGTCGCGAGAGCATTTTCCGCCTCGCGAAGCTGAGCCTGCGCGCTCTGAATAGCCGAAGCCTGGGTCAGCTGCTGCGTCTCGAGTTGCTGAGCCCGGCTGTTCAACTGAGTTCGTGCACCATTGATTGCACCGAGCGCCGCGGCAACCTGTGTTCGGTATGTTGCGGGAAGGGGATCGCGACCAAAACACTCGGTGAGAAGGAGCGTCGTCGTCTCGTCCAAAAAGTTCCTGACGGAGCGCGTATTTTCGGCTGCATCTTGAAGAAGTGTGTCGAGCTGCTCGAACGTCTCGGTGACCGAGGCGCCTGCGACCTGCCCCTGCCAGTCAGTGAGTGTCGTCTCTAGCTCGTTGCGCTGATCAATAACCTTTTGTCCGAGATTGATGTTGCACGACTGGAAGCTAAGTTTGTACCGGCTGAAAAAATCTTCCTTGGTAAAAAGCTCCGCCGTCTGAAGGCGAACGGCTTGATCGGCGGCACTGTAGGCACTCTCTACGACGTCGATAACCGAGGCGTAGTTCTGAGCCACGTCAAGATCGGCCTTCTGGCGTGCAAGCTGGAGAGCCTGACGGCGATCCTCAACTGTTCGCTGTGAGTTGGCCCTACGTAAATCACTCGACTGTATCTGCTGGCTACTGCCCCCACGCTGAAGCTGGTCAAAACGGGCCGTCTCGGCACGAAGTCCCGCACGTTGCTGAGCTACCTGAGTTTCCGCGGCCGCAACAGCAGCCTGGTTTTCTTTAAGACGTGAGGCAAAAGAGGCGTCATCCAGCGCAGCTAAAACCTGCCCCTCCTCAACACGATCACCAACCCTAACATTGAGCTGTGTAACACGCCCACTCGCCTCAAAAGCAAGATCCACGTCGGCGATAGCCTCAACGCGCCCGGTCACCGTAACCTCCTGGCTCAGTTCGGTTGGAGCGATGGTAATATACTCGTAAGGAAGGGGAGCAGTGCTCGCCTTATACCAGCGGTAAGCCACGACACCAATAACAACAACAGGTATGAGTCCGAGAGCAATAGTACGTTTACGCATATCAAGAGGAAAAGTTAGAAGGACACATTAAACCAGCTCATTGCGTATTTGTCAAGTACAGTGCAGAGTAGACTCTCTGATGCCCGCCTCACGCGCAAAAAAGCTCGTTAGGTCAAGAATAAAACCACCCATCAGCTGACAGGTGGTTTTATTTAGAGGAGCTGCAAGAGTTAGGCCTCGCCGTTGAGCATGACCTCCTCGCGACCGTGCCTGTCGATTTGAGGCTTGCGAGCCCGGCGGACGACTACGCTATCACCGGCCTTAAGAGCGCCCAGTCTCTCTCCAGTGAGCGTCATTGCCTTGCCGCCGTTATCAACATGGACCAGCAGTCCGTTGCCAACGCGGTTCCCGACAGTTGCACGAACACACCCCTCGGGCAGCTCGCCCTCTTCGTTGAGGCAGCTTGGTTCGGCAAGTACGCCCATCATCTCACGACGTACTGCTGAGACAGGATCTTTGTCGTCCAGTACCTCGCCCAGAACCGGCTGGCCTGAACTCTTTGTGCGCCTCAGACTTGCGGCCACCTCTTCCGCCAGATTCGCTACAGCCGCGGGGTTTCCGTTTAGAAAGTCGCGACCGGCAGCGAGTACCTCAGCCCTAATAATTTCGCGAGCGTTTACAGGGGCTGTTGGATTATAATCCTTCCGTGGCGGGTTTCTTTTCACAACTGAGGCTGCGACTATACCTTCGCTAGGAGATTTTGTCATGATTCCAATAAGTAAAATTTAAATAAACGGGGTTGATACTACTCTGCATAATTGGTTCCTGTCAAACCTTCCCACTCCTGTGGACTTCTCAGCATTTAAGATCTCTATAAAAATTTTCTCTGGTTGAAAGATAAACAATAATCAAATCGCCTACTAACTTATAGGCGATCCTGAAATTAACTTTAACAAAAACAAAATGGTGAGATCTAAGCCCCTTGAACTTCTTACCAACCAGCTGAGCTCCTATCTTTGGATTCTCCTTTATCGTAAGAACTTCTTCTTTAATTTTATTCTTCAAAGGCTCATCAGCTTTTTTAATAAATTTATGTGGCTGTCTAAGAAAAATAACCTCCATCAAAAAAGGCTAGTTAAAAGTCTCGTCAAAGCCGTAAGACTCTCCCGTGTTTTCGTAGTGCTGCAGCTCATTCAGGATAAACTCTTCTTCTTTCTCTTTAAGTAATTCTTTCGAGTCGTAGTAGAACTTCAAAGCAAGATTCACAGTTTTACTCTTGTTTTCCGCGTTGGCTAGCTTCTTCCAGTTTTGCTCACTGAACGAGATTGTAGAACGTGATACACTCATAAACAGCTGTTAATGGTTACGATTATATCGTAACGTAACCTTCTGTGCCCGTCAACCAAACAAGCGCTCCCGGTAGAGGTGAACGCTAATGATTTTCAGATGGCGGTCCGGACGGGATTTGAACCCGCGCTCTCCACAGTGACAGTGTGGCGTGTTAACCGGGCTACACCACCGGACCGCGCGAGCCCAGTATAACTAATTTTGCTCACATGGATAGTCTTTTTGCTTTTTTCTCATTTTTTGGTAGTGTTGCAATCTTACGCAGTCAATTATTTAGGCCTTAGGCAACACTCCCTGCTGAAGTGACTCAAAAAACCCCAGACATTCCATATACACAAACTCCGGCTACGGGCAGGGTGCCCGAGAACCCCTTTGCCGTTAGCGCCGATGAGCTCCGCGCCTTCATCAACGACACCACTGTTATTGAGCAGCACGAGGATGCGGGGTGGCAGACAGTCATCGCCGAGGCGCGCGTGGCACTTGCGGACTGTACCTTTTCAATCGGCTTAAACCTTCGAGAGATCTCTCACTCCGGTCGGCTCGAAGATGCTCTTACCGCCGGTCTCGCACAGGTGGGGGGTGATTCATTCAACCAGTTGCGACGCCAACCTCGTTTCCAGGCAGTCTTTACAGGGTTGACACGCCGTCTGAATATTAGGAAGCGTCTCATCGCACACCCCGACTTTCCAGAGGCCATACGCCGGCTTAAGGAGAATGGTGGCCGCTACAGGCCGGACGTGGTACCACCTAAGTTGACCAAGCTTATCAGGTCCCTACTGACCTTGAGCGCCCGTGGAGGTGGACATCGACGCAGCTTTTTTGAAGAGTACGTTATGCGCGTTTTGAGCGACGAGGCCGGGATACCCGTAAGCTTTTTGAAGGGAGAACGCGGAAAGACCAAGCCTGAATCAAAGTATGTCAGACCACGAAATGCTCACGAAGACTCTCCCATCACGGCGGAGGGGGATGAGGCCCTTCCTGCAGATGTGCACGCCCCCATTCAGAATACCGAGCTAGCGGCCGTGTTAGCTGATCCGGTTCTACCAAAGCCCTATAAGATCTCGGCGGCTGAGTGGGGTTCACTGCTCGAGCGGATGAGGAGCGACTTG
>Ga0210005_1000587_pt1 | contig 28046 bp, 23 predicted proteins | sample CryGey02umfilter_3_FD_183961 | JGI IMG/M metagenome (GOLD analysis project Ga0210005, IMG submission 183961) | Groundwater microbial communities from aquifer in Utah, USA - Crystal Geyser 4/9/14 0.2 um filter (SPAdes) (version 3) | ecosystem: Environmental > Aquatic > Deep subsurface >... | reverse complement strand
AGAACAGGTTAAGGGAAGTTTTTATGTTCAAACTTATCTCAAAATTCAAGCCAAAAGGCGACCAGCCCAAGGCGATCAAGAAGCTGGTTGAAGGGGTTAAGCGAGGCAACAGGCATCAAACTCTTTTAGGGGTGACCGGATCGGGCAAGACTTTTGTGATGGCTAATGTTATTGCTCAAATTAATAAACCAACTCTAGTAATTTCCCACAACAAAACCTTGGCCGCCCAGCTTTGTCAGGAATATCGTAGTTTTTTCCCTAAAAATGCGGTTGAATATTTTATTTCCTATTATGACTATTACCAGCCAGAGGCCTATCTGGCTGCTACTGATACTTACATTGATAAAGAAGCAGTGATCAACAAAGAAATAGAACGCTTACGGTTTTCTGCCACTCAGGCCTTGATTTCCCGACCTGATGTTATTGTGGTTGCTTCTGTTTCTTGTATTTACAACATCGGGCCGCGTTCAAATTATGAAGAGATGGTTTTAAAATTTAGAAAAGGAATGATTATTACTCGAATTGACTTGTTGGGGCAGCTGATAAAAATGCAATATCAGAGGACGACCGTGAGTTTAGACAGAGGAAAATTTAGGTTAAAAGGTGAAATATTGGAGATTATGCCGATTGATCAAGAAATAATCTATAGAATTGAATTTAAAGACCAAGAAATTAAAGAAATTTTAGAAATAGATCAGTTAACAAAGAAAATAAAAAATTTAGAAGAGATCGCCATTTTTCCAGCTAAACATTTTATTACTCCTGAATCAGCCGAAAAAGGAGCAATCTCGGAAATAAAAGAAGAATTAAAAGATAGAATGGCTTTTTTAAAAAAACAAAAGAAGTTTTTAGAAGTAGAAAGACTGGAGCGGAAAGTAAAATACGACTTAGAGATGATTAAAGAAATCGGCTATTGCCATGGCATAGAGAATTATTCTCGCTTTTTTGATGGTCGCTTGTCAGGCGAACCGCCTCAGACCCTGATTGATTATTTCCCAAAAGATTTTTTATTAATCATAGATGAATCACATATTACCATCCCTCAAATTCGCGGCATGTATGAAGGAGATAAAGCAAGAAAAAAGACCTTGATTGAATATGGGTTTAGATTGCCCAGCGCCTTAGACAATAGGCCTTTAACTTTCAAAGAATTTGAAGAAAAAATAAATCAAGTTATTTACACCACCGCCACGCCATCGCTATATGAAATAAAAAAGAGCGCTCAAATAGTTGAACAAATTATCAGGCCAACCGGGCTGGTTGATCCCGATCTTGTCATTACTCCGATTCTTAAAAGAAAAGACAAAAAAACGCAGATTGAAGACGTAATCAGCCGAGTTAAAGAACGGCTTTTAAACAAGGAAAGAGTTTTAATTACGACTTTAACCAAGAAAATGGCGGAAGATTTGTCAAATTATCTTAATGAACATGGGATCGAGGCAAAATATCTGCATTCTGAAATTAAAGCCTTAGATAGAATAGAAATTCTCACTGATTTTAGAAAAGGAATTTTTGATGTCTTAGTCGGTGTCAATCTCCTGCGGGAAGGTCTTGATCTACCCGAGGTTTCCCTAGTTTTGATTTTAGACGCAGACAAAGAGGGCTTTTTACGCAGCACTACTTCTTTGATTCAAACCATTGGTCGAGCGAGTAGAAATGTCGAAGGGCGAGTTGTCCTTTATGCTGACGAGATTACCTCCTCTCTAGGGCAGGCAATTAAGGAAACAAACAGGAGAAGAAAGATCCAGATAGATTATAACAGGAAGCACCATATTACGCCGAAAAGCATTAAGAAAGAGATTAAAGATATTTTAGGCGAGGAAAGGAGAGAAGCGGTTGCCGCCCTATCTTTAGAAAGAACAGCTGGACAACCAGTTCCAGAAATTATTGCTCAAAAAGAAAAAGAAATGAAAATAGCGGCTAAAAATTTAGATTTTGAATTAGCCGCTATTTTAAGAGACCAAATAAAAGTGTTAAAACAACGAATCGCGAATCGTACGAATTCTATCACGAATGACTACAAATAATTTTATTCGTAGTAATTAGAGATGAAATATGTATGATTAGTGATAATATCTATGGACAAAATAATTATTAAAGGCGCTAAAGAGCACAATCTAAAAAATATCAATTTAGAGCTGCCTCATCAGAAGATGATTGTTTTTACCGGCGTTTCTGGTTCAGGCAAGTCTTCCTTAGCTTTTGATACAATTTTTGCTGAGGGACAACGGAGATACATAGAATCGCTTTCTCCTTATGCCAGACAATTTTTGTCTAAACTTGATAAACCAGACGTTGAATCAATTGAAGGGCTTTCTCCAGCTATTTCTATTGATCAGAAATCACATTCTCATAATCCGAGGTCAATCGTGGCGACCGTGACAGAGATCTATGACTATCTGCGCGTTCTTTTCGCCAGGGTTGGCGCGCCTCATTGCCCAAAATGCAAGATCAAAATTTCGAGGCTGAGTACGCAGGAAATGGTCAACGAGATTATGAAAAATTTGGAAAAAGATAAAAACACGGAGTCAATGACAATTTTTTCGCCGATTGTTAAAGGTAGAAAAGGGGAATATTATCAGCTTCTTTACGATTTATTCAATGAAGGTTTTGCCAAGGTGAGGATAGATGGTAAAATTTATGAATTAAAAGAGAGGATTATTCTTTCTCCTTACAAGAAGCATAATATTGATTTAATAGTTGACGAAATTAAAATTAAAAATTTAAACAAAGATTTAAGGTCAAGAATATCAGAGAGCTTAGAGTTAGCTATGAAGCATGGTGAGGAGGTAGTTAAGGTTTCCTTCGGGAATAAGCGGGAGTTGTTGATGTCTGCCCGCTTGTCTTGCCCAAAATGTTTTTATTCTTTTTCTGAGATTGAGCCAAGAACTTTTTCTTTTAATTCTCCTTACGGCGCCTGTCAGACCTGCCATGGTTTAGGTACGGAGAGTTTTTATACGGAGAAACCTTGCCCTGATTGTCAAGGGAAGAGGCTTAAAAAAGAAAGTTTGTCCATCTATTTGGGCGGCAAAAACATTTGGCAGATTGCCAAGATGACGATCAAAGAAGCGAAAGCGTTTTTTGAAAATTTGTTGGAAAACAAATTAAGCCCGAAGTTACAAGATGCCGAGATAGAAATAGCCAGTTCTTTAATTAAAGAAATTATGAATCGTTTAGAATTTATGTCGACCGCTGACCTTGATTATCTGACTCTGGATCGGAAATCATACACCTTATCTGGCGGTGAATCACAAAGAATCAGGCTGGCTTCACAAATTGGTTCGAAATTGACTGGCACTTTGTATATTCTCGACGAACCAACCATCGGCCTTCATCCGCATAATACTGATCAACTGATTAGAATCCTAAAGGACTTGAGAAATATAGGAAATACAATTGTTGTGGTTGAACATGACGAAAGGGTGATCAAAAATTCTGATTATTTGGTTGATATCGGACCCGGAGCAGGAAAACAAGGCGGAGAGATTGTGGCTTGCGGAAGCATTCCCGAAATTTTATCTGACAGGAAACAGCAATCATTGACTTTAGAATATTTAAGAAAAGAAAAAAAGATTGAAATACCAAGATGGCGTCTCTCAACCTCGCCTGGGCTTAAGATTTATAAAGCTCACGAGCATAATCTTAAAGACATTGATGTCACTGTTCCTCTAAAAAAATTTGTTTGTATTACTGGCGTTTCCGGCTCTGGAAAAAGCACTTTAGTCAGCGAGGTTCTTTACAAAGCCTTAGTCAATAAATTAACTTTCACAAATTTTTGGCGGCCAAAGTGCGCTGGCATTTCTGGGGCAGAATATTTAGAAAAAGTAATTTTAGTTGATCAATCGCCAATTGGCAGAACACCCCGGTCTAATCCGGCAACTTATGTCGGTTTTTGGGGGATAATTAGAGATATTTTTGCCGAGATACCTGAGGCGAGAAAAATGGGATATAAGACCTCAAGATTTAGCTTTAATGTTCCTCGTCAGCGCGGAGGAGGAAGATGTGAACACTGCGAAGGCAACGGACTGATTGAAGTAGAAATGCATTTTTTACCGACTGCTTATGTCGTTTGCGATGTTTGTCAGGGGAAAAGATTCGACAGAGAAACGCTTGAAGTCAAGTATAAAGGAAAAAATATTTATGAAGTTTTGAATCTAACTATTGAGGAAGCAACAAGATTTTTTGGCAGCATCCCCTTGATTAAAGACAAATTAAAGGTTCTTCAAGAGGTTGGCCTAGGTTATCTTACCCTAGGGCAAGGAGCGCCGACTTTGTCTGGCGGGGAAGCGCAAAGAATCAAATTAGCCACTGAACTTTCTCGTCGGTCAACTGGTAAAAATTTATATATTCTTGATGAACCAACGATTGGGCTGCACTATGAAGATGTAAAAAAACTTATTTATGTACTTCAAGAGTTAGTTAATCGCGGTAATACGGTGGTGGTGATTGAACATAATTTAGATTTGATTAAATGCGCTGACTGGTTGATTGATTTAGGACCAGGGGGAGGGGGAGAAGGAGGGAAAGTGGTGACCTCAGGCACACCGCTTGAGGTGAGCAAATGTGAGAGATCATTAACTGGTAGATATTTAAAAGAAAGGTTGGACTGAATAATTTTTAGAAAAGAAAAATGGCCTGAAATTTTTTAAATTCCAGGCCATTGAGAATGTATTGATTATTGAGCATCTAATTTAATACTCGGTATGATGCTCCCCTAGCGTTTTGTCAAGACCCTTATTCCGCTTAATATTTTGTTATGTTTGCTAAAAAATTTATTAAATCTCTGCCAACCTCTTCAGGCGTTTATTTGATGCGAGATAAAAGAGGAGAAATTATCTATATTGGCAAAGCGGATAATTTGAAAAAAAGAGTTCTTTCTTATTTTAGACCACCTCAGGAGACGAAAACGATGAAATTGCTTGACGAAGTTTCTCGATTAGAGATTAAAAAAACAAGGTCTGAGATCGAAACTTTGCTTTTAGAAGCGGAGCTGGTAAAGAAATATCAGCCAAAATTTAATGTCAAACTTAAAGACGACAGGTCATTTGTCTATTTAGGCGAGACAAAAGACGATTTTCCGGCTTTTGTTTTTATCAGAGGCAGAGAACTCAAATTAAGAAAAAAAGAATTTAAAGAAATTTTCGGTCCCTTCAGTTCAACGAGCCTCATTAAACAAGCATACAATTTCATTAGAGAAATTTTCCCTTTTAGAAGTTGTCGTGTTTATCCTAAAAGCCCTTGTCTTTTTTATCATCTCCATCTTTGCTCGGGACCCTGCTTTAAACAAATAGAAAAAAATAATTATCAATATTTTATAGAGCAAGTTGCTTCCTTTTTAAAAGGAAAAAGCAAGAAGATAATTGATAAGCTAAAAAGTAAAATGAAGAGTGCTGCATTAAGACAAGATTTTGAAAAAGCCAAGATTTTGAGGGATAAAATGTTGGCCCTTGAAAATATTGGCAAAAATTCTGGCAAAAAAATTGATCTTGATAACCGGATAGAGGGTTATGATGTTTCTGATATTGCAGGACACGAAGCAGTTGGTTCAATGGTTGTTTTTGAAGCTAGGAAACCATTTAAAAAAAAATATCGGAAATTCAAAATTAAAAGAGTTAGAGGAATCAACGATTGCGCTATGTTAAGGGAAATTATAGAAAGGAGGATGAAACACTTAGAAGGCAGAGACGGCTGGCCTCTGCCAGAGTTAATCATTATTGATGGCGGGAGAGGCCAGGTTAACGCTGCTATGGATGTCTTAAAAAGAGAAAAAGTAAAGATACCCGTTTTGGGCATCGCTAAAGGAGAGAAAAGAAAGAAAAATCAATTTGTTTTTGGACAAAAAGAAAACAAAAAAGAATTAGAAGAATTAGTTAAAAATAATTTTAAACTTTTTTGTCAGGTCAGAAACGAAGCCCATCGATTTGCTTTAAGTTTCCATCGACAAAGAAGGAGGGAGCAATTATTAAAAGACTAACCCTTTACTACCTGGCCGATTAATTCTCTATAGCCATTTAAAAAATCTTTCCCTCCAGTGACTTTTTTCCCTTCTAACTGAACTTTTTTCAGAATAAGAGAGTCTTTCAAGCAGGAAATAACCGGCTCTTTTTCTCTCTCCGAGATTAAGCCGGTTTTTTTGTTTTGACCAGTGGAGAGAACTTCCGCCTCCAAAATTTTTAGGATTTTATCTCCTTTATTTTTATGAGGCATTTTGAAAAAACAGCCTGGCCAAGGATAAAAAGCGCGGGTTTGCCTTTCTATTTCTTCGGCTGTTTTATTAAAATCAATTAAACCGTCTTCCTTTTTAATAATTTTGGTGTAAGTAGCTTTTGTTTCATCTTGAAGAACTGGTTCAGTCTTTCCTGCAAGCCAAAGAGGCAAGTTTTTGATTAATAAATCTGCGCCTAGATTAGCTAATTCATCTGATAATTCTAAATAATTTTGATTTTTTCCACCTTCGGTGGATCCGCCGTAGGCGGAAATCTCAAACTTTTGGTTGGCGATGATTGGGCCCGCGTCCATTTTTTCTGTCATTAAAATAAGGGTTACACTAGTCAACTCGTCGCCATTTAAAAGGGCTGTTTGAATAGGGGAGGGACCGCGATATTTTGGTAATAAAGAAGGGTGGACATTAATTGCTCCATGTTTGGTCAGATCAAGAAGTTGAGAGGGGATAATCAAACCATAAGCAGCGACAATAAATAAATCCGGCCCAAAAGCCGCAATCTCATTCTCTAATTTTTTATTTTCTTTGATCTTTTCTGGCTGGAGATATGGTATTTTATGTTGGAGAGCGATGTTTTTAACTGGTGAAGCAAGAAGAATATGGTCTCTCCCTTTTGGCTTATCGGGTGCGGTGATAATTAGAGAGGGGCAAAAACCGGTTTGAAGAAGTTTTTCAAGAATAATAGCAGAAAATTCTGGTGTTCCCCAAAAAATAATGTTTAGGTTACTAATCATACGAATATTATCACGAATTATTACGGATTACGAATGTTGATTATACGTTTAAAAATTAGTCCATTGCGGGTGAAACTGGCTAAAATACCAAGTTGTAGGTTGGTTGCTTTTAAATAAGCTAAAATTTGACGAACATCTCTAATATAAAATCTTGGAGCCACCTTAATTTCTAAAATTATTTTGTTGTCAACTAAAAAATCTAAAAAATATTGACCAATTTTTTCATTATCAAATTTTAAAGGGACGTTAATCTGTTCTTGAAATTGAATATTCACTTTTTTGAATCTTTTGGCAATAGCTCGTTGGTAATATTTTTCTTGATAACCGCCACCTAATTCATTATAAACATCAAATAAAATACCAACTATTTTATAGCTTAATTCTGGGTATATTAATTTATTATTTGTAGTCATTAGAGATTAAATTTGTATGATTAGTGAGTGGTTATCTTCCATTCAATTTCTTTCTCGCTGTCGTTGAATTCTAGCCATTCGCCATCTTCGCTGATAACAAACCATTTCTTTTTTGTCTCACTCCAAACCATAGGGCTTCCATGATAAAAAGGTTTTTTCACGATCTCCTTTGGTTTTAAGCGATCGAGTTCAAGCCATTTCTTAAAAACCGTTTCAATAGCATAATCAAGATTTCGAGAAATAGCCCAACTAGCCACTCTATCAATGGCCTCTTTTGCTTTTTTAACTGAACCAGCCAGCGAAAGGAGCTGTTTAGCTGGTCTTGTAAAGCGGGAATAAATAATCTTTTTCTTTTTGGCGCTCTTTTTAATTTCATCAAGCGTCAGTCCTTTAGTGTTAAAATAATGATTAACTATTTGTTGAATGCTAGTTTCTTTTTCTTTTTTCCTTGTTTTTTTATCCGTCATATTCTTTTATTATAGCCTTTTTCTTGTTTTTTTCAAGAGATTTGGTATTATTGATGATAATATGGATTTAAAAATAAAAGAGACAGCTTTTAGAATTAAATCCTTAAAGATTCAGGGGGCGACTGCTGTGGCAAGAGCGGTGATTTCGGCTTTGAGAGATTATGGAACGAGAATCCAATCTCGTGATTTAAAGGCCTGGCAAAATAAATTAAGCGAGACAGCTTCATTTCTTCTTTTTGTTCGGCCGACCGAGCCAATGGCGCAAAACGCGGTCAAATTTCTTTTTAAAGAGATCAAAAGCGGAAAGCCCAAAAATGTTGATCAGGCAAAAAACTATTTAAAAAAAGCAGTTAATGATTTTTTGATTTTGACAGAAGATGCGGCAGATTTAATTATCCAAAGAGCGCAAAGAATTATTAAATCGCAAGATAATGTTTTTACTCACTGTCATTCTTTTTTGGTTGAACAAGCTTTAATTCAAGCAAAAAAAATTGGAAAGAAATTTCAGGTTTTTAATACAGAAACAAGGCCGCTTTTTCAAGGGCATATTACGGCAAGGAGTTTATTAAAAGCCGGAATTAAGGTCTTTATGACAACTGATTCCTCAAGCGCTTTTTTGATTTCTCATCATTCCGGAAAAGATTTAATGATGAATAAGATTCTTTTAGGTGCTGACGCAATTCTGAAGCAGGGCGGTGTGATTAATAAAGTTGGTAGCTTCGGCATAGGGCTTGCCGCTCATTATGAAAAAAATCCTCTTTATATTGTCACCACTTTATTAAAGTTTTGTCCAAAATCTTGGATAAAGATTGAAGAACGTCCGGCTAAAGAAATTTGGCAAAAAGCGCCGAAAAAATTAAAAATAATTAATTTTGCTTTTGATTTTATTCCCGCTCAATATATCAAAGGCATTGTTTGCGAGGCAGGGATTATTAAGCCAAACGAGGTGAAAAGAGCGGTAAAAAGAATTTACCCATGGATCTAAATTTTCCCCGACCCCCGTCTTGGACAACTCGCGCTCGCTTCGCTCGCAGCCTTCCTGAGACAGGGAAAATTTTAATAAACTGTTTTTATGAAATTAGAAACTATAATTGGTTTAGAAGTCCATATAGAATTACGCACCAAGACAAAACTTTTTTGTTCTTGTCCTGTTAAAAGCGATGTTTCGGCTAATACGAACATCTGTCCAATTTGTTTAGGCCACCCTGGCGTGTTGCCGGTTCTTAATGAAGAAGCAATCAAGAAAACTCTACTTCTCGGCTTAGCTTTGAATAGCGAAATAGGAGAAATCTCTCGTTTTGACAGAAAAAATTATTTTTATCCCGACTTGCCGAAAGGTTATCAGATTAGCCAATTTTTCTTACCTCTGCTTAAAGGAGGTTTTTTAGAAATTGAAAATGATGGTAAAAGAAAAAAAATAGATTTGGAAAGAATTCATTTGGAAGAGGATGCAGCTAAGTTGCTGCATGGTGAGAAAGGAGAAAGTTTTGTTGATTTTAACCGAGCTGGCATTCCTTTGATTGAGTTAGTCACTAGACCAGATTTAACCTCACCCGAGGAAGCAAAAGCTTTTCTTGAAATATTGCATCTTGTTGTTCAGTATCTTAATGTTTCTGAGGCAGAGATGCAAAAAGGCGAGATGCGTTGCGATGCCAATATTTCTTTAAGACCAAAAGGAGAAAAAAATTTTTCTGCTAAAACAGAGATCAAAAATTTGAATTCTTTTAAAGCAGTTGAAGATGCTCTCAACTATGAGATAAAAAGACAGACCTTGCTTCATGAAGAGGGGAGACCGCCTAAAACAAATTCTACGCGTGGTTTTGATGAAAAGAAAAAAATCACCGTCTTACAAAGAGAAAAAGAAGAAAGTCATGATTATCGTTATTTCCCAGAGCCAGATTTACCCATTTTTGAGATGAAGAGTCTGCCTTTTCCCCTTGAAGAAATCAAAAATTCAATTAAAGAATTGCCTTTGGCCAAAAAAGATCGTTTTATTAAGACGTATGATTTATTAGAAGAAGAGGCAAAAATTTTGACAAGCGACCTTGCTTTAGCGGATTTTATAGAAAAAATCATTTCAGAAATAAAAACTGAGTCAGAAGAAGATAGAAGAAAGTTTGTTAAACTTGCGACTAGCTGGACAATTAACCGTTTGTGGCCAGAGCTTGTTAAGCCTGAAAATTTTGCTGAATTTATTATTTTAATTTCTCAGAATAAAATTTCAAGCGCTTCAGGCCAAAAAGTTTTAGAAGAAATGAAAAAAACCGGCAAGAAGCCGAGTGATATAATAAAAGAAAATAAATTAGAGATTATCGGTGACGTGGAAGAGATAAAAACAATTGCCGGAAAGATAATTTTAGAAAATAAGAAGGTAGTTGAGGATTTTAAGAAAGGGAAAGAAAATGCCTTGCAGTTTTTAGTTGGACAGGTGATGAAAGAGACAAAAGGTAGGGCAGATCCTAAACTGGTTCAGGAAATTTTAAGAAATTTTTTATAAGAGCTTCTGCCTCCTCTCGATTTCTTATCCAAAAAATTTTTTTATCTCTTTTAAACCATTGGATTTGTCGCTTCCCGTAGTGCCGCGTATTTCTTTTAATCAGCTCGTGAGACTCATCAAAAGTAATTTCTCCTTTAAGATAAGAAATCATTTCTTTGTAGCCGATTGCCTCAAGGCCTGGCGCTTCATCGCCATATTTTTGATAAAGATGTTTAGCTTCTGAAAGTAGACCATCCTCCAGCATCTTGCCAACCCTTTTGTTTATTCGTTGATAAAGTTGGGGGCGCGATAGACTAAGGCCGATTTGTAAAATTTCAAAGAAAGGTTTTCCCGTTTTTCGCACTTCGCTTAAAGACTTTTTAGTTGCCTGACAGATCTCTATTGCTCTAATAATTCGGCGAGGATTATTTTTATCCACAATTTTTGCTGCATTTTTATCTAACTTAAGAAGTTTTTGCCAAAGAACATCTTTCGGCAGTTTTTCAAGTTTCATTCTTAATTTATAATTCGGTTCAACCCTTGGAATCTTAAGATTGTCAACGATAGAACTGATATAAAGACCAGTGCCGCCAACTAAAAAAGGTAATTTTCCTCTTTTTTGGATATTTTTGATAATTTTGATGGCTTTTCTTTTAAAAAGTGCGACTGTAAACTGTTCGTTTGGTTTAATAACGTCAATTAAATGATACGGAATATTAGTATTTTTTGGTTTGGCTGTGCCAATATCCATTTCTTGATAAATCTGCTGTGAATCAGCAGAGACAATTTCCCCGTTGAATTTTTTCGCCAAATTTAGGCTGAGATCGCTTTTCCCCGAGGCAGTTGGTCCTAAAATAACTATTAATTTTTTATGTGGTTTCATAATGATTCAGTTTTAGAACTTATTCTTTATCTTGTCTCTCCAACCCTTATTTGGTTTTTATTTTGTTTATGGTGGGATAGAAAAAGACCAGAGCCGAATCGTCAAATAATCAGAACCTTCCTTTTAGGCGGCTTAGTGGCTGGATTTTTGGTTTTTATTAATGTTCCTTTGACTGAATTTGTGAAAGAATTTTTTTTTATGCCGACGATCTTAATGATTTTCGTCTTATCATTTTTTGTTGACGCTTTAATTGAGGAATTTGGAAAACTGATCTGCTTTCGACTTAATATTTATGGCCTTCGTTCGTTTGAAGAGCCCTTAGACGGCATGATCTATGGATTAATTTTGGGTTTGGGCTTTGCTTTTACGGAGAATTTGTTTTATGCCTTAGCGATTAAAGATATTGAGCTAGCAAAACAAATTATTTTTTTGCGTGGCTTTACCGCCACCTTGATGCACTTCATCGCCGGCGGCATTATTGGCTACTATTTTGCTTTAGCTAAATTTAGATTTGGCGGAAGTCCATTGTTAATTTTTCAGGGTTTTTTTCTCGCCTTCTTGTTCCACGGTTTTTATAACACACTATCCAGACTTAATCTAACCAATGTTTATCTATTTTTAGCCATCCTCCTTGTAGCGATTTTTATTGTTATGTATAGAGGGATTCTACGTCTCCGAAAAATAGAGAATTCTACCAGTTAGGCCCCAAGGTGTAGCTTTTACGATTTTTACTTTGACAAATTCTCCAACCCTCGTCAGATTATCATTGTTGAGTATCCTGACATTTTTAAAAAGGCTTGTTTCGCCGTGAATAAACCCCTTTTTATCAAAACCAGTGATTAAAACCCTTGCCTCTTTGTTGAGGTATTTTTTATTATTATTTAAAGCCGTCTTAAATAAAATTTTAAAAAGTTTTTCCTGCCTTTTTTCTTTTTTTGAAGAATCAACATTATCCTTGAATGAAGAAGCGAAAGTAAGTGGCCTTGAAGAATATTGGGCAATATAGGCCATGTCAAACTTTATTTTTTCCATTAAAGAGGCTGATTTTTCAAAGTCCGAATTTGTTTCAGACGGAAAACCAACGATAATATCTGTGGAAATAGCGACATCTATTTTTTTCTTGCTCGCTTCCTTTTTAATTTTTTCAATAATTTTTTTATATTGTTCTACTTTGTAGCCCCGGTTCATCTTTTTAAGAATTCTGTCTGATCCTGATTGAATGGGCAAATGAAAATATTTACATATTTTATCAGAAGAAAAAACAGTTTTTATCAATTTATCAGATAAATCTTTAGGATGAGAAGTGATAAAACTTAACCAAAATTTTCCCGGCAAGGAAACAATCATCTTGAGAAGCTGCGAAAAATCAATTGTTTTTTCTCCGATCTCTCCTTGATATGAATTGACGTTTTGCCCCAGGAGAATTATTCTTTTACATCCCTTAGCTAAGAGTTTTTTTGTTTCTTTAAGAACCAGAAGAGGTGAACGGGAAACCTCTCGGCCACGGACATAGGGCACCACGCAATAAGCGCAGAAATTATTGCAACCAGTCATAATCGGCACATAGGCAGAAAAAAAAGAAGAATAAAGAGGTTTAATTTCCAGGTAATTTTTGCGCAAAGAAGATACCGAAATTTTCGACTGGCCAATTGCTATGCCAATTTTTTTTAATTTCTTCGGCAATTGAAAAATCTCTTTAATGTTAAAAATTAAATTAACCTTATCTTGAAGTTTTTTTCGATCGGAAGGCAAAAGACAGCCAGTCAAAACTATTTTTTTCTTTTGTTCTTTTAATTTTTTTATTAAGGAATAAACTCGATGAACCGCTGATTGTCTGACTGAGCAGACATTAATCACGACTAAATCAGCTTGTTCTGCGTCTTGAGCTTTTTGTCCGCCAATTTGTTCTAAAACAAAAGCGATCCGCTCACTATCGGATTTGTTCATTTGGCAACCAAAGGTTTGGATAAAGTATTTCATTACCCAGCAGAGATTATTGTGTCTTTAAAATAAGTTTATTTTTTATTTTCTATTTCTTTTAAAACTCTTTCAATAAATTGTTTTCTGGTCATCTTTTTTACTCCTTTTTTACTTCGTATTCTTACATTTAAATTTTTCCCTTTCATTTCCTGGTCGCCGATAATTAAAATGTAAGGGATTTTTTGTTTTTCCGCCTTTCTGACTTTATAAGAAATTGTTTCTCGCAATTCATCTTTCCAGCATCTTATTCCATAATTCTCCAATTCTTTAGCCAATTTCTTAACAGCTTGATAATGTTTTTTCCCAACTGGCGCTAGATAAACTTGGATAGGCGAGAGCCAAAGAGGAAAGGCTCCTGCATAATGCTCAAGCAAAACAGCAAAGAACCTTTCTAGCGATCCCAAAAGAGCGCGGTGGACCATAATCGGTTCTTTCTTTTTTCCATTCTTATCAATATAGGTAACGTTAAATCTTTCCGGCAAATTAAAATCAACCTGAATGGTTGAGCACTGCCAGGTTCGGCCAAGGGAATCTTTAATTTTAATATCAATTTTTGGTCCGTAGAAAACACCAGCCCCTGGATCAATTTGATATTTTATTTTCAATTTTTCTAAAGACATCTTTAAAGCGTTAGTGGCCTTTTCCCAATTTTTTTCTGCGCCCACATATTTTTCCGGTCTGGTAGAGAGATAAATTTCAAAATTTTTGAAACCGAATGTCTTTAGTATCTTTAAACAAAAGCGCAAAATTGCTTCAATTTCTTTATTTAAATCCTCAGGCGCGCAAAAAATATGAGCGTCATCTTGGGTAAAACCCCTCACTCTTAGTAAGCCATGGAGAACGCCTGATTTTTCATAGCGATAGACAGTGCCTAGTTCTGCCCAACGTAAAGGCAGGTCGCGATAACTACGGATTCTGGATTTGTAAACTTTGACGTGAAAAGGACAATTCATCGGTTTGATCATGTACTCTTCGTCCTCAATTTTAATCGGGGAATACATGTTTTCTTTATAGAATTCTGTATGGCCTGAAGTTTTCCACAGATTGATATTGCCAATATGTGGAGAACGGATTAATTCATAGTCATTTTTAAAATGTTCTTTAATCCAAAAATCCTCAATGATTTGCCGAATTAAAGCTCCTTTAGGGTGCCATAAGGGCAAACCAGCCCCGACTTCTTGATCAAAACTAAATAAGTCCAGCGCCTCGCCTAAAAGGCGGTGATCTCTTTTTTTTGCTTGTTCTTCAAGCTCTAAATAATCGGTTAAATCTTTTTCGGTTGCGAAACATAGGCCATAAATTCTTTGAAGCATTTTATTCTTCTCATCCCCGCGCCAATAAGCGCCAGCGATTTTGGTAAGTCGGAAGGCGCCAATCTCTTTGCTGCTATTAAGATGCGGCCCTCGACAGAGATCTAGAAAATTCCCTAAACGGTAAATAGTCACTTTTTTTTCTACCTCGCGCAAATCTTTAATCAATTCAAGTTTGTATGGTTGGTCAAGTCTTTTGAAAAGTTTTTCCGCTTCATCAGGCGATAATTCCTCTTTCTCAAATCGCAGGTTTTTTTTCTTTAGTTCATTCATTTTCTTTCCAATTTTTTTGAGATGTTCTTCGGTCAGGGAAAAGGGGAGATCAAAATCGTAATAAAAACCATTTTCAATCGCTGGTCCAATGGCAAATTTCGCTTCAGGATAAAGCTCAAGTATAGCCGTCGCCATTAAGTGAGCGGCAGAGTGGCGCATCAATTCCAATGGATTTTCATTTTTCATATGCCAAAAAATTTAAAAAATTTAAGACGAATTTGTAGATAAATTTTGTTCGCCTTATGGCTCCAAAATTTATTCAAAGCCCTTTAAATTTTATTTTCTCTGCGCTGTTTGGCATTTTTTTGAGGAGAGGCGGGAAAAAGTTTACTTTCACCTCTTCAATCTCGTCAAATGCCTTAAAATATTCCTTGACTTCCTCTGGCGTTAGATTCTTAATCTTTTCTTTGTCAAAAATTTTTGACTTTTCATTAATCTTTGCTTGCCCCCTCAAGGCAACAGTGACAGTTCCTTCTTTTTTATTTACATCAATTTTATCAATTAAACAACTCAAGCTGTTCTCATCAAAAGAGGCGAGACTTTCCTCTTCTTTTAAGTTTTCTTTGAGTTTGTCTTGAGCGATTTTAAGTAATTTATCGCGCTCTAAAGATATGGCAGTAATTTTTAATTTTATATTTACTTTAAACTTTTCTTTTTCTTCATTAACTTGAGTATCTGTGGTTTCCGATAAAACTTCTGATTTAGTGATAATTTGAAAATTTTTTTCTGGTAATTTTTTTTTTATTTCATCTACAATATTTTTGTAGAGCTGCTCTTTCAGGTTTTTCTTTGCGGCCTCAAGATCAGATAGCAGGATTAAACCGCTTTCTCGCGACGAGGCTTTCATCGGCATATCAGTTTCAGCATAAATTAATTTTTGCAAAGAAACTGAGAGTCCAGGGATGGTGAATTTCGTTGGTCCTAGGTTATACTCTTTTCCTTGTTTATCAGCTTTTGCTAATACTTTAATTCCTCCGTGAGCCGGGACATTAACCCCCTCAACTATTCGAAAAATTAAGCCTCCCCCTGAGAGAAGGCGAGTGGTGGCGATAAGAGTCTGCGCCTGAGAAGAGTTATTAATAATTTTTACTTCGCCCTCAGCGAAGCCCGTAACAGTCACTTTTGTTTCTGGAGAATATTCTTTTTCTGCCTCATCTGTTTCCTCAAACACTCGCATCTCGTTAAAACTTTGATTATTAACCTCTAATTTAAAAGTAGTTTCTACATTAAAAGGTTTTGGTTTGACAACAATTTCTGCCTGAGTGATAGCGAAAAAAGAAACAAAGATAAGCCCGCCCAAGAGAGTCAAAGTAAGAACCAAAAAAAGATAGCCGATTTTCGTATGAGGAGAAATGAAGATTTTCATGCCAAAAAATTTAAAAATTTAAGACGAAGTTGAAAAATTTTTTACTACTTTTTTGAGCACCCAGCGCTTATTTTACTGTTGGCATCTCATTAGAATAAAGGGGTAAATTAGAACAAACTATTTATTTTAGAGAGACATCTTGAGTGAAATAAGCGCTGGGTAAAGGTTTTGTAGATAAATTTTGTTCGCCTTACGGCTCCAAAATTTATACAAAACCATTATATCTTATTTTCGCTTTTTATCAATAGATTCTTTAGCGCTTCTTTTGAAACTAGTTTTACTTTCTCGGCAATGACTTTTAATTCTCCATCTTTATCAGTTGTCCGACCACTGACAAAAATAATCTTATTTTTTTGCCAAACGTTTTCATTTCCGTTCATTATCTTTGGGAAGATGATCGCTTCAATCTTCCCCCAAGGGTCTTCTAGTTTGACAAAAAGCATATTTTCTTTATTGCCTGTTAAAATCTTTTTTATTTCGCTGATTAAACCAATAATTTTTATCTCACGATTATTTTGAATTTCATTGATTGGCTGCGCATATTTTTTAATAATTTCTGCGTATTCTTCAAGCGGATGAGAGGAGACAAATAAACCAAGCAATTCTTTTTCCCAAAAAAGCTTTTCACTCGAAGAAGCTGGCGATACTTTTTTTAAATGAATGTTTGTTTTATGGCCAGCGAAGAAACTAAAAATTGTTTTTTGTCCATTTTCTTTATCTTTTTGTTTCTTTTTGGCAAAACCAATCAAGCTTTCTAAATTTTCTAGAAGATTCTTTCTCTCGCCAAATTTATCGAGTGAACCTGATTTGATAAGGCTTTCCATGGTTTTTTTATTTGTTTCTTTCTCTGAGAGTCTTGAAAGAAAATCCTCTAAATTCGTAAAATTTCCATTTTCTTCTCTTTCGTGCAGGATATTTTTGACTACGCCCTGGCCAACATTTTTAATCGCTAAAAGACCAAATCTGATTTTATTATCATCAACCACAGTAAAATTTTCATAGCTTTCATTAATATCCGGCGGCAAGACTGAGAGCCCCATTTTTTTTGCTTCTTCTACTTCAATGGCGATGCGGTCTAGGTCGTTTTGGTCAGAGGTTAAAAGGGCAGCCATAAAAGCAGCCGGATAATTAGCTTTAAGATAAGCGGTTTGGTAGGCGATAGCGGCGTAGCAAGTAGCGTGGCTTTTGTTGAAGCCATAGCCAGCGAATGGTTCAATGAAAGAAAAAATTTCCTCCGCTGTTTCTTTAGAAATTTTGTTTTTTATACATCCTTCAATGAATTTATCTTTCTGTTCTTTTAATAGTTTGGCGATTTTTTTACCCACTGCTTTTCGCAAGATATCTGCTTCAGCCAAAGAAAAACCAGCTAGGTCTCTCGCAATTTGGAGTAGTTGCTCCTGATAGACGCATACCCCATAAGTTTTTTCTAAAATAGGTTTTAATTTTGGATGGAGATAAATTATTTTTTTCTTCTCATGCTTACCCGCAATATATTCAGGAATCAATTCCATTGGACCAGGTCGGTAAAGGGCAACTATGGCGATTAAATCATCAATGTTTGTTGGTTTAAGCTGTTTCAGATAACGCTTAAAGCCATCGCTTTCCATTTGGAAGACACCGGTTGTTTCTGCCTTTTGGAAAAGAGAGAAGGTTTTTTTATCATCAAGAGGGAGCTCTTCAATTTTAATTTCTTTTCCTTTTATATGTTTGATTATGTTCAGAGCCGTTTCAATTAAAGTTAGATTTTTTAAACCCAGCAGGTCAATTTTTAAAAGGCCGAGGTCCTCAATTGAATGCATCTCATATTGTGAAATAATAGATTTTTCTTGACCAGAAACATCATATTGGAGCGGCAGATAGTCAACTAAAGGAGTAGGAGTAATAATGAGGCCGCAGGCGTGACGCGAGGCATGGCGAGCTACTCCCTCAAGCCTCTTGGCAATATCAATAATTTTTTTTACGTCCTTATTAGTTTCATAAGCGCGTTTTAGGTCAGGTACTTCCAGGGCTTCGGCGAGAGAAAGGCCCATTGGCACTAATTTTGCTAGTTTATCACAGAAATTGTAAGGATAATCTAGAACCCGACCAACGTCTCTAATAGCGGCGCGAGCAGCCATCGTACCGAAGGTGATAATTTGCGAGACATGGTCTTTGCCATATTTTTCCGTAATATAGGTCAAAACTTCATCGCGTCTGACATCGGCAAAATCAAGATCAATATCAGGCATAGAGATACGATCTGGATTTAAGAATCGTTCAAAAATTAGATTATATTTTAAGGGGTCAATGTCGGTAATGCCTAAAACATAGGAAACAATTGAGCTAGGTACACTGCCTCTGCCTGGACCGACGACTATTTTATTTTTCTTTGCCCAGTTAACGAAATCCTGAACGATCAAAAAGTAAGGGGCAAAACCAGTTTTTTTAATAACTTCAAGCTCGTATTGCAAACGATCGGAAATTTCTTTGGTTTTTTGGGGATAACGTAAAGAAATTCGTTCTTCACACAATGCCTCGAGATACTCTTCTGCTGTTTTTCCAGCTGGCAAGGGATAGAGAGGCAATTTATACTCTCCTAATTTTATTTCCAGATTACATTTGGCAGCGATTTCTTTGGTAGATTCAATTGCCTCAGGATGTTTTGCGAAAGCGGTCATCATTTCTTCCTGGGAACGAAAAGAAAAATCATCACTCAGCATTGATAACCGGTCTTTATCATTTTTTTTCTTTTTTGTTTGTAGACAAAGAAGAACATCTTGAACTTCAGCGTCCTCTTTTTTTATATAATGGACATCATTGGTAGCGACAATCTTGAGGTGATGTTTTTTTGCGATTTCATAAAAAAATTGATTTACTTTTTCCTGCAGGGCAAAGCCAGGATGATGTTGGACTTCAAGATAAAAATCGTCGTTAAAAATTTCCTGATATTCTAAAATTTTCTTTTCTGCTTTTTCAAATTGGTTTTTGATAATAAGTTGGGGAATTTCTCCTTGACAACAAGCAGTCAAGGCGATCAATCCTTCATGATATTTTTTCAATAATTCAAAATCAATTCTTGGCTTATAATAAAAACCCTCGAGGTGAGCGAGGGTGACGAGTTTAATAAGATTTTTATACCCAAGGTCATTCTTTGCCAAAAGGACTAAATGATAAGCGCCTGTGTCTATTTTTATTTTTTTATCAAAACGGCTGTGGGGGGCGAGATAAACCTCGGAGCCAATGATAGGTTTAACTCCTGCTTCGCGGGCTTTTTTATAAAATTCGATAGCTCCATAAAGTGTCCCATGATCAGAGAGTCCTAAGGCGCTCATTTTATTTTTCTTTGCCGCGGCAATTAACTCATCAATTTTTGCCAGCCCGTCGAGCAAAGAATAATGACTGTGAACATGAAGATGGGAGAACATATCTATATTTTAACTGAAATAAACTCTCTTGTCAAATTGAAACTTCTTAGTATCATTATTCATATGCCAGAAAATTTTACCCTTAAACAATTAGAAAGAGCGAAGTGGTTCCTAGAACATAAAAAGCAGCTTAAAACTGCTTTAATTTGGGCTTTGATAATTTTAAACATTATTTTATGGGGGATTAGCATTTATCTATTGGTTAATTATATAAAAGGAGAAGGGGAGTATGAAAAAATGATTAAAGAATTGGCTGAGAGCGAGATAGAGATACAGCGGAATCCGCCAGAAGAACTACTTATTCTTAAAGAATTTTTTTTACCAAATAAAACAAAATATGATTTAATCGCTTTGATAGAAAACCCAAATGAAAATTGGTTTGTCAAAGAGTTTGAATATGACTCAAAAAAATCGTTTATTTTACCAAACAGCCAACGGTATCTTAGAGTAGTTGGGATAGAAAAGAGCGCCCACCTTACTCTTGGTGGCATCTCCTGGCAACGAGTCAAGTCGGAAGAACGGAAACTCTTAGAAATTTTGCCCCAAGTTAAAATTGAAGATCAAAATATATCTTTTCTAGAATTAGAAAATAAAGAAAAAGTGTTAAAAACTTCTTTTACTCTTAATAATCAATCTGTTTATAGTTTTTGGGAGATGAATTTAGGCGTTGCTCTTTATAAAGGGAAAGAGATGATTGGTTTTACAAATTATCTTGTCAGCAAATTGAACGGTGGAGAAAAAAGAAACATAGAAATTATTTGGGACAAAATAAACGATGTGCCGACTCATATTGGTGTTTTGCCAGAAGTTAACGTTTTTGACCCGAACGTATTTATGACGAAAAAATATTGATGAATTATAATTTTTTATTTGATGTTCGCTGTTAAATTAAAACAATTCGACTGGCCTCTTTTTATTTCAATGGTTTTGATGATAGGTCTTGGTTTGATTTTACAATACAGCCTTTCTTTAAATGCACCTCAGCATGAATTCTCAACTTTCAAGCGTCAGTTATTATTCGTTTTTTTATTAGGGTTTCCAATGTTTTTTTTCATTTCTTTTTCAAACTATCGGGCTATTCGTTCTTTCTCCTATCTTTTCTATTTTTTTACGCTTCTTTTTCTTTTGGCTGTTCTTTTTTTGGGAGAGACACGACGTGGGGTCAGGGGATGGTTCAGCCTTGGCCCTTTTACTTTCCAGCCGGTTGAATTAGCTAAAATAGCCGTAATTATTTTTTTAGCCAGGTTTTGGCAAGGGGCGAAAAAACCATTGAAGTTCAAGCACCTTTCTTTAAGTTTTCTCTTCATTCTGCCTGCCGTCTCTTTAATTATTTTTCAACCTGATCTTGGTTCGTCAATTATTATTATTATTATCGGCCTCGGGCTTGCTTTTATGGTCAACCGAAGAAAAAAATATATTTTGATTTTAATTGCTATTTTATTGGTCGCCCTGATATTCTCTTGGTTTTTCTTGTTAAAAAATTACCAAAAGGAGCGAATCTTAAATTTTTTAAATCCGCAAAGCGATCCTTTTGGTCGCGGCTACCAGAGGAATCAAGCGATTATTGCTATTGGTTCTGGCCAGCTTTTGGGGCGCGGGCTTAGTGAGGGGACACAAAGTCAATTGCATTTCTTGCCGGAAGCTAAAACAGATTTTATATTTGCAGTTCTTGCCGAGGAATTTGGTTTTTTAGGCTGTCTTTCATTTTTAGGACTTTATTTCTTTTTTTTATATAGACTTCTCAAAATCTCAGAACAAGTTTATGATAATTTTGCCTTAGTTTTAGTTCTAGGAGTTTCTTTATACTTTTTTTCGCAAATGTTTATTAATATAGGCATGAACTTAGGTTTCTTGCCGGTCATCGGTCTTTCCTTGCCATTTTTGAGTTATGGTGGAAGTTCCCTTATCGTGAGTATGCTGGCCGTTGCCTTAGTAGAGAGCGTGGTAGTCCATCAGCCGCCACATCAGGTGGGCAGTTTAGATAGGTCGCGCAGCGTTTTTTCTATTTGATCGGCTTTTTCTTCAGTTTCGTCAATTAAAAATTTAAGTTTTAGAAAAACTCGTAAAGATATTTTTTTATTTAGAAGTCCTTCAATTCTTCTTTTTATTTTTTCAATTTTTTCTAAAATTTGTTGTGTTTCCTTAAATGGGAAAATGCTTACCAAAACTTTTGCTTCTAGGAGGTCTTTTGAGACCTCCACGTTAGTAATGGTCAAAAGTATTTCTCTCTTCAGTCCCAGTTCTTTTTTGAAAATTTCACCTAAATCTCTTTTTATTAACTCATTGAGCTGTAGAATTCGTCTGTTTTTTATTTTATCCATATTATCGACACTATTTATTATACTTACTCATTGCTTTTACGATTCCATTTTCTATTGAAAAAATTAGGGACTCTCCTGTTAACTTTATAACCCCATCTGTTTTTTCTTTTTTTGAAATTTTTTTCAAAACAAAGCTCGTTGCTTCTGGTTTGAAGCCTGGATTAATGCCGATCCTAAACCTTGTAAAATTTTTTGTGTGGAGAGCATCAATAATTGATTCTACGCCTTTATGCCCGGCCGAAGAACGATTTTTTGAAATTTTTATTTTGCCGAAATTAAGGTCAAGGTCGTCATGAATTATCCATAAATCTTCTGGGTTCAGTTTAAAATAAAGAAGCAGATTTTTTACTGCTCTGCCAGAGTCATTCATATAGATCAGAGGTTTGGCAAGAATTATTTTTTGATTCAAAATTTTTTTTGAGGTGACAGAAAATGCCTCTTTTTTATTATCTTTAAAAGGAGGAAAAGCAAAATCTTTGGCAAAATCCTCCAAAATTTCCTTACCAATATTATGCGGCGTTTTTTTATATTGACTACCGGGATTCCCCAGACCAACAATTAACATAATGGTGGATAATAAAAATCTTTAATTTCCCTCAAATATTAAGTGAGCTATTTGAGCCAGGTCTTCAAAATTACCAGTTTTTGTCTTAAGAAGATAAGCGCCATCCAGCCCGATTTCAGACTTTAATGGCCCGTTTCCGTCAGAGGTGATAACCTTAGTAATTATCTTATCCTTATCAACCTCTGAAAAAATTTTTGCTAATTTAATTATTTCCCCGACTTTGAGATTAGTTTCTACATCTTTATTAAAAAGATTGTATAATTCAAAAATCCCTTTTGGTTTTTTTAATAATTCGTTTTTAATAATTTTATCTTTAATGGCTAAAATAATCCGCTGTTGTCTGGCGGAGCGAGCAAAGTCGCTGGCCTCATTATTCGTCCCGTGACGAGAGCGGACATATTGCAAAGCCTTTTCTCCGTCCATCACTTGAGGACCAGCTTTGAAAGAAACTACTTGATAAGTAAAGTTTGGTCCTGGAAATTGATAATCACTGAATTCTCTTTCAACATTTATCTCAATTCCACCCAGAGCATCAACTATTTCTTTAAAAAGATTGAAGTCTATTCGCGCATAATAATTGATTGGTTCCTCAAAAACATTGCTTACCACCTCGGAGGTCAACCGGCTGCCATCGCCGCGATGAGTCAATCCTAAGGCATAAGCAGAATTGATTTTATGCCAACCAAATTCTGGAATTGGGACGTAAAGGTCGCGAGGGACTGAGAGAAGGGCCACTTTTTTAGTTGATGGTTTGAACGAAGCCAGGATGATAGTGTCGGTTAAATAAGGACCTTGATGGCCTTCGCCGCCGATTCCTAAAATCAAAATATTTATTCTATCTTCTTTTTCGCCTTCAAGTGAATTGTCATAAAGATTAAGTAATTGGCCGACTTCTCTAATGATAGGCAGACGAGATAAGCTAAAAAATATTTCGTTGGAGCCAGAAACCGAGTTGAAGAAAAACATTATAACGCCGATTAAGACAACGATTGAAAAATAAAAAAGAAAACGCCCTCCTTTTTTCTCCCTTATTTGATAGACTTCTGTTTCTGCCTGAGCTTGGACACCGTCTATAAGATTAAGTCGATAAATGCTCATAGGTTTTATTATACAAATAAAAACGGCTTTGTCAAATTCGCCTTAGAGGCTTTTTTGGCGTACTGTGGATAAGCTTATTTACATTTTAAGATGATATGTTATAATCTATTTATCTTTGAAAAGGTCGAGAAAACTTTAATATTTTGTCAATTGACGAAAATTATGAAAAAAGAAAAAGGTTTTACTCTTATTGAGCTTCTCGTGGTTATTGCCATTATTGGTGTTTTGGCTGCTTTTGCCATGGTTTCTTTGGGTGGGGCGAGATCTAAGGCTCGTGACGCAAGACGACTTTCTGACATGAGACAAGTCCAAACCGCTTTAGAAATGTATTATGCGGATCTTAACAGTTATCCTGCAACCGGAGATGCTTCGCCTGGAGGCCCTATCTTCAGTGGCGCGACGGTTTATATGTCAAAATTTCCAAACAATCCCTCGCCGAGAAATGATGGTCCATGCGGGACTGACGATTATCTATATACAGGGGTAGGCGGTACTACTTATCAGATTACCTATTGTCTAGGAAGCCAAACTGGCGATATCGCGGCTGGCACTTGCGAAGCCACTCCAGCTGGTATTTGTGAGTAATTTTTTCAAAATCAACCCTAGATTACCTAATTAACTTTATTTCTCAAAAGAAATAAAGAAGTTATAGGTAATTTATGGCAATAAAACTCGTTTTCCCATAGTTTGGAAGAAGGCGGGTTTTATTTTTTTGGAATTTTGGTATAATAAATAATATAAAATATAAAATTCAAATGTTAAACAAAATCCAAAATTTTAAATTTAAAAATTTTTCTCTGTCTTATATTTTTTCAGTTTGTCTTGAATTTTGTTGGTTGATGGTTATATTTCTATTGCCAATTTGTTTTTCTTTAAATATTGCTTCTCCCTGGCAAATTAAATATACTTTTTTTATTTATCTTGTTCAAGCTCTTGTTTTTTTGTGGTTGGCAAAAATTATTCTTACGCCTCACGGCCTAAAGAAAGAGAATCTTTACAAATTATTCCCCGTTTTTATTTTTATAATTGTTTTAGGCTTAGCCACCATTTTTTCTCAATGGCCCCGTATGAGTTTTTGGGGGACATACGAAAGAAAAATGGGCTATTTGACTTGGCTTCACTGTTTTCTTTTCTTTTTGGTTTTGTTTTTTAATTTTAAGTCTAGAGCCCAGCTGAAAAGGATTGCCTGGACGATTTTTTTCGCGACCACCATTGTGGTTGTTTATGGTTTATTTCAGCTTTTAGGGTTGGACCCGATTCTTTGGATTGAAAGACCTCTAATCACTAAAAGAATTTTTTCTCTTGTTGGCCAGCCGAATTTTCTTGCCTCCTGGCTCCTCTTGACCCTGCCTTTTATTATTTGGCTGTTTTTTGAGGAGAAAAAATTTATTAAAATTTTCCCCGTTTCAGGAAGGCTGCGAGCGAAGCGAGCGCGAGTTGTCCAAGACGGGGGTCGGGGAAAATTTATTGTTATATCTTTAATTTTTATCTCTCTTATTCTTTCTCTAATTTGTTTTTTCTTTACCGGGAGCAGGGGAGGGGCCATAGGACTCTTAGCCGGACTCCTTTTCTTTTTCTTTTCTTTATCTTGGCTTAAAAGAAAAAGGAAAAATTTAATTTTTTCTAAATTTTCCCCGTCTCAGGAAGGCTGCGAGCGAAGCGAGCGCGAGTTGTCCAAGTTAGGGGGTCGGGGAAAATTTATTTTACTTATTTTGTCTTTTATAGTTAGCTCCGTTGTTTTTTTAAATATAAAAAATCCTAATTCACGTTTTAGCTTCTCCGCCATAAAGCAAGCAGGCGAATTTAGAACAACTATTTGGCAGCAGGCCTTGTCTTTGATCAAAAAAAGACCTCTTTTAGGTTATGGACCTGAAACGCAATTTTTCCATTTTATTAAGCTTTATCAGCCCGTTCAAGGCATTCTTGAAAGCATTAACAGTTATCCTGACAGGTCTCATAATGATTTTTTAGACATGGCTCTGACAAGCGGCATAGCGGGCCTCCTGTCTTATCTTTTCATGATTGTCGCTGTGTTTTATTATGGTTTTGTTTATTTATTTAAAACCAAAAGATCTTTTATTAAAATTTCCCCCGTGACGGAAGGCAGGAGCGAAGCGACGATTGGAAACCCGTTAGGTGTCCAAGCTCGGGGGGTCGGGGGAAATTTTGATCTGATTCTTTTAGTCCTCTCCGGACTTTTCGCTTATCTTGTCTCTCTACAATTTTCTTTTCATGAGATTACCGGCTTAGTTTATTTTTGGCTTATGTTAGTGATTGTTTTGAAAGTCAACGAACTAAAGAATCAACGAATCAACGAAAATGAAAACATTTAATAAAATTATTTTTATCTTTATCCTTGAACTTTTAACGATTTTTTTTATTTGGCAAGCGGCTGGCCGGTTTGTTTGGGCCGATGTTTATTACAAACATCTTATTATCGCCAAAATAAAGAAAGACTGGCCCTCTATGCTTTCTGATTATCAAAAAATCTTTTTTTATGATCCAAATGAATTTTTTTATCAAACAAGATATGCTAAAGATTTAATTTGGGCGGTTGACCTTTATCATGATAAAAAAGGAAAGATCGTTATTTTGAACCAGGCTATTAATGAGTTAGAAAAGATAAATAAAGAAAGAGAAACATTTCAAGCAGATTTAATCTTATTTCCCGCTTATGCCCAAAAAGCAAATTTGACCCTTGACGAAAAAGACTTTCAAAAAGCGGACGAGTCTTTTAAACATTTGAAAGAATTATCGCCGAATTATCCCCATTATTATAAAGATTGGGCGCAATTAAAATTTTATGAACTTAAGTATGAAGAGGCGGAAGAACTATGTCTTGAGGCCCTCAAGTTATATCCCGACGTTAACGAGGCTCGCTTGAATGAAGTTCATAAAGCCCAGTTGGCAAAAAAAAGAGCAGAAATTTATGGGTTGCTTGGCGATATTTATTTTGAAAGGAAACAATACAAAGAGGCTGACGAGTTCTATCGTCAAGCCATTAAATTATCACCCTTTGAAGAAAGCAGTCTCTATAAAAAAATAGCTGATATTTATTATCTTGAGAAAAATTTTGAAAAAGCTATTGGAATGAATATTCACGGATTCAATCTTAACCCGAAAGATCCGATTTGGTCTTATTCTATTTCTTTTTTATATAACGAGGCTCTTGATAGGGGAGAGGCAAAAAAATGGGCGAAAATATGTCAAGAATTAAAGCCGGAAGATTTGGAGATCCAGAATTACTTAAAAAATTTTTAATTCGTTAATTCTTTAATTATTCTTGTTAAATTTGATTTTTTTGTTATAATTTTATTATGATTATGCCAGCGATTCTCTTGAGTTTTCTTATCGGTCTTTGTTTTGGGAGTTTTCTTAATTGTCTTATTTATCGTTTGCGGACGAAAAAGGGGATTTTGGGCCGCTCTTTTTGTCCGAAATGCGGCCATCAACTTAGTTGGTACGAAAATATCCCATTATTTTCTTTTATTTTTCAGAGGAGTAGGTGTCGGTCTTGTCATCAGAGAATTTCTTGGCAATATCCAATCGTTGAGTTAACAACCGGGATTTTATTTGTCATTGCTTTTATTCGTTTAACGCCTTTCGTTTTTAGAGTAGAGATAGTTCTATCATTACTTATCCAATGGTTTATTTTTTTTGTTCTTCTTTTCATTTTTATTTACGATCTTAAATATCAGGAGATTGAATTAATTATTCTCTGGCCAGCGACTGCCCTGGTCTTTTTTTATAACTTTTTTACCAAACACCCCTTGAACCCTTTGATTGTTTCAATCTCAATTGGTGTTCTATTTTTTCTTATTCAATATCTGATTACGAGAGGAAAAGGAATAGGGTTAGGCGATGTTTGGATCGGCGCTTTTATGGGCGTTGTTTTTAGTCAACCCAAGCTTATTATTACAGCACTTTTTTTAAGTTATCTTGTTGGTTCTTTAGTGAGTATTATTTTTTTAATTTCTAAAAAGGCAGGGCTGAAAACGAAGATTCCTTTAGCTCCATTTTTAGTGATCGGCACTTTCATCAGTTTGTTTTGGGGAGAAAATTTTATCAATTGGTATTTAAAAAAATTATATTTTTAATCAATAATAAAATTTTGACTAAAAAACATATGAAGTTTATGAAATTGACGGGGTTTACCCTGATTGAGCTTATTGTCGTTATTGTCATCATTGCTACTCTGATCGGCGTAAGTATGCCTGCCGTGAGTAACGCCAGAATGAAAGCAAGAGATGGCCGAAGAGTAGAAGAATTAAGAGAAATTGAGACTGCTTTAAGACTTTATTCTCAAAGTCATTCTGGCAATTTTCCTGTTTCTGACAGCGGCGAGACAATTAGTGCTAGCAGTACGCTTATCACTGCTCTGGTCCCTTATTATTTACTAACACAGCCGGAAGATCCAAAGCCAGAATCTTTCGCTTATTATTACAAAACAGCCCAAAACGGAACTTTTTTTAAGTTGACCGCTTATATGGAAAAAAACAAAGACCTGGCGCAAGACGATGGCGGCGCGGCTAA
>Ga0210005_1000586_pt1 | contig 28061 bp, 25 predicted proteins | sample CryGey02umfilter_3_FD_183961 | JGI IMG/M metagenome (GOLD analysis project Ga0210005, IMG submission 183961) | Groundwater microbial communities from aquifer in Utah, USA - Crystal Geyser 4/9/14 0.2 um filter (SPAdes) (version 3) | ecosystem: Environmental > Aquatic > Deep subsurface >... | reverse complement strand
CGCCCAAAATCCGAATTTTGTAAATTGGCGGAGAGGGCGAGATTCGAACTCGCGGACCCATTTCTAGGTCACAGTCTTTCCAGGACTGCCAGTTAAACCGCTCCTGCACCTCTCCTTTATTTAAATTTTATTTAGTTTTTACAAATTCATCAACTACCTTTTTCGCTTCGGCGTCGGAATACTGGCGCAAGGGGTGCTTCATAAAATATGAGCTGACGTCTAGATATCCGCCTTTATGCCTGTCCAGCGCGAGACGCGCGCATCTTAAAGCATCTATCGCCACTCCCGCGGAATTGGCTTTATCGTCAACTTCCAGACGCAGTTCCATTGAATAAGGTACATCAGCGAACATTTTTCCGTCAATTCTTAAAAAACATAATTTTGTGTTGCCCAGAAACGGAATAAAGTCGCTGGGCCCGATATAAATTTTATCAGCTTTTAATTCTTCTTTCAATTGGCTTTGGACAGATGTTGTTTTGCTGATTTTTTTTGACTTTAAACGGGACTGCTCTTTCATATTCAGAAAATCGGTGTTGCCGCCGACGTTCAACTGATAGGTTTTTTCAATTTTGGTTCCCCTGTCATCGCAAAGTTTCGCCAATACCCGATGGACAATCGTTGCGCCGATCTGGCCTTTGATGTCATCTCCTATCACTGGCAATTTAGCGCGAGCGAAGCGAGCACTCCATTTTTTATCCGAAGCAATAAAAACAGGAATGCAATTGATAAACGCGCAGCGCGCCTGGAGCGCGACATCGGCCCAAAATTCAGTTGCTTTCTGGCTGCCGACGGGCAGATAATTTATCAAAATTTCGGTTTTGGTCTTTTGCAGTTCTTCTAAAATTTGGCTTTTTAGCTTGGCCGGACTGGTTGGATTTTTAAGCGGTTGAATTTTATTTAAAACGTAGACCCCCACACCGTCCAGAATAGGAGCTTCTTTAACAACGGTTTTGCTTGGGGGTAATTGCGTCCATTTGACCATATTCGGACTTTTGTAAACTGCCTCGCTAAGCGGCCGGCCAATTTTATTTTTGCCGACGTCAAAAGCGCTGACAAATTCAATATCGCTGAATCCATACGGGCCGATTCGCTGGTGCATCAAGCCGACCACCTCTTTTGCCTTGTGATTTTTGTAATATTCAATTCCCTGCGCCAGCCCGGCAAAACAATTGCCCGCGCCGATGACACCGACGCGAATAATTTTAGGCATAAAATTATTAAATACGAAATTCTAAATCCGAAACTCTAAACAAATTCCAAATTCAAATATTCTAAATTCAAAACAGATTTAACTCTTCCCACCCTCCTCTTTAAAAAAGAGGGGAAGCTCCCTCTTTTATTTTAAGAGAGGGTTGGGGTGAGTTATGTTTTTATATTTGGATTTTGGTAATTTGATATTGTTTAGGATTTCGTGCTTCTGATTTCAGATTTTTATACTGACATTCCTCTTAATATTCTCACCTTCTCTTGCATGGGCGGATGCGTCACCCTCCTTCGCTATCTCCTTCGCGTAAAGCTACGGAAGATCGAGGAAAGCTACGGAAGGGCAAGACTCATTGCATTGGCCGACTACACCGACATGCCACGAAGGATGCGCACCCGTTCTTCTATTGGCGGATGGGTCATGAATAACGTACTGAAACGTTTTTTCTTGAAAGGATTGGCGATATAAAGATGGGCGGTGGCATCGTTAGCCACAGATAGTCTGATTGGGTCAGCCACGATTTTTTCCAAAGCCGAAGCCAGACCTTCCGGATACCGCGTCAGCAAAGCTCCGTCTGCATCGGCTAAAAATTCCCGCTTGCGGGAAATGGCAAGCTGGATCAGGATTGCCGCCAAAGGAGAAAGTATTGCTAAAATAATGCCAACTATTGATAGAATCGCGCCGATTTGCCCGCCTTCGCGGTCGCGGCCGCCTCGGCGTCCGCCAAAAAACGAAAATCTCAAAAACCAGTGGGAAAGCAGAGAAACGAAGCCGACCAAAACCACGATGACCGTCGCCAATAAAATATCGCGGTTGCCGATATGCGAAAGTTCGTGCGCGATGACACCTTCCATCTCGTTTTTGTTTAGCTGCTCGACCGCGCCTCGCGTCACAGCGACAACTGCGTGTTTAGCATCTCGCCCCGTAGCAAAAGCATTAATTGCCGGCTCGTCTATTATGTAAATTTTTGGCGTGGGCAGGCCGGCGGTGATGCATAGATTCTCAACAATATGGAAAAGCTCGGGATTTTCTTCGTGTTTAATCTCATGCGCCCGGCTGATGGCGAGCGCGATTTTGTCCGAAAACCAATAGGAAACAAAACTCATGCCGGAACTAAAAATTACCGCCACCCATAAAATCGCAGGCTCGTTTAAGCTTAAACTGAAGATATAGCCGAGCCCGATTATAAAAACCAAAAAAACCGTGATTAAAATCCAGGTACTGCGGACATTTTTATCAGCTTGTGTGTATAAAGTTGGCATACAGGGTAGTAGAAACCTGTCTGCCGACAGGCAAGATTCGACAATATAAAATTTAATTACTGCCGGGCGGCAGTCGAATTTTTCAGGTAGTGAAAATTCGACTCGTTTTTTTTTCTGTGCCTTCGGCAACCAGTCGAATTTTCACTACCTGATTTTCACTACCCGGTATAATATTATATACGACAATAATACCAGAAAAATTCATTATTTTCAACAAAAAGTTCGCCAGAGCGGCGAACTTTTTTGCTTAAAACTTAATCACTAATCACTATCAGCTAGCAGCTAGTCGCTATTTTAGTAGTCCATTCCCATTCCGCCCGGCATTCCCATGCCGCCCGGCATTTTCATATCTTTTTTTTCTTCCGGCAAATCAGTCACTACGGCTTCGGTAGTCAGAAGCATAGCGGCGCCCGAAACCGCATTTTGCAATGCCAGGCGCACAACTTTTGTCGGATCAATAATGCCGGCTTTAACCAAATCTTCGTATTCGTTAGTTAAAGCATTGAAACCATAGTTGCCTTCATGTTTTTTTACTTCAGATGCCACAACCGCCCCATCTTCTCCGGCGTTTTTGGCTATCTGACGAATTGGCTCTTCCAAAACTTTTTTCAAAATATTGACGCCCGTTGCTTCGTCCCCCTTTGCTTTGACTTCGTCCAGGGTTTTGATTGCCCTTATTAAAGCTACTCCGCCGCCCGGCACTATTCCTTCCTCAACCGCCGCTTTGGTTGCAGAAAGAGCATCCTCAATTTTGTCTTTTTTTGCTTTCATTTCAACTTCTGTGGCGGCGCCGACTTTAATTACGGCTACTCCGCCGGCTAATTTTGCCAATCTTTCCTGAAGTTTTTCTTTGTCAAAGCTAGAATCGGTCTGTTCAACTTGTTTTCTTAGCTGGGCAATTTTGGCCTCAATATCCGGCTTTTTGCCCTTCCCTTCAATGATGGTTGTATTGTCTTTTGTGGATATGATTTTTCGGGCGCGACCGAGGGATTTAATATCCGTATTTTCCAGCTTCATTCCCTTTTCCTCGCTGATAACCTGGCCGCCTGTTACAACCGCAATATCATCCAGCATTTCTTTTCTCCTGTCGCCAAAACCAGGCGCTTTGACTGCCAGAGTATTGAACGTGCCGCGAAGTTTGTTGACCACAAGAGTTGCCAAGGCATCGCCTTCGATGTCATCGGCAACAATGACCAGTTGCTTGACTCCGCCTTTGGCCAGTTTTTCAAGAACCGGGATAATATCCTGGAGCGATGCAATCTTTTTATCTGTTATTAAAATATATGGATCTTCGTACTCGGCCTCCATGCGCGAAACATTAGTAATCATATAAGGCGAAACGTAGCCCTTATCAAACTGCATTCCCTCAACCACTTCTTTTGATACGCCAAAAGTCTGTGATTCTTCAACCGTGATGACGCTGTCCTTGCCAAGTTCCTGCATGATGTCCGCCAAAAGATTGCCGACTTCTGAATCCTCGGCCGAAATTGTGGCGACCTGGGCAATTTCTGCCCGGCTTTTTATCGGTTTTGACATTTTTTTCAAAGCGGCCACTATTGCCTCTGTGCCTTTCTCAATACCGTGTTTAAATTCCAAGGGATTAGCGCCGGCCGCAACATTTTTCAAGCCTTCGGAAATTATCGCCTGGGCTAAAATTGCGGCTGTGGTTGTTCCATCACCAGCCGTGTCGCCGGTTTTTGATGCCACTTCCTTGACTATTTCGGCCCCAATATTTTCAAACTTATTTTCCAGTTCAATTTCCTTGGCTATTGTGACGCCGTCGTTGGTGATATAGGGCGCGCCAAAACCGCGGTCCAAAACCACATTTCTGCCTTTTGGTCCTAATGTGACCTTGACCGTATCGGCTAATTTATCAACGCCTCTTTTGAGCAATCGGCGAGCTTTCTCGTCAAATAATATTTGTTTGGGCATATAAATGGTGTCATTGCGAGGAGCGAGCCGCGTAGCGGTGAGCGACGCGGCAATCCCGTCCACTAACAAACAATAGCTGTTAGCTACGGGATCCCTTCGGGCTTCGCCCTCGGGATGACACGGTGGTTATTATTCAATTATTGCGAGTATATCTTCTTCCTTTGCAATTAAATATTCTTTACCGTCTATTTTTACTTCATTTGGCCCGTATTTAGTAAACAAAACAATATCGCCCTTTTTAACGTTCATCGGGATGCGCTTTCCGGATTCATCAATTTTGCCCGGTCCAATAGCGATTACCTTACCTTTTTCCGGCCTTTCTTTATCAACGGTTTCGGGCAGAATTATGCCGCCTTTTGATTTTTTTTCGTCTGTCAAGGGCTCCAGAATGACTCTGTCGCCAAGAGGTTTAAGTTTCATACAATCTATACGAATCTACTAATTCTATGCGGATTTGCGGATATGCGAATTCGCATATTTGTAGATTCGCATTAAATTCGTTAATTCGTATTATTTATTATTTAGCACTCTAAATATCTGATTGCTAATACTCTATTCTATTAGCGGATTCAAAACTTGTCAAGAGGCAAAAGTTTTGATAATATAAAAATAGTTCTTAAACAATCTTCTTTATTCAGTTTCCGGATAGAAGAAAGGTATCCTTCGTTAAAACTACGGAATACCAAAGGAGGCAAAAAATGAAAAAAATGCTTTTGTTTTTAGGTATCGGGAATGATATATTATTTCTTTTACTTCTAATTGCAATTTTTTTGCTGGCTGTGTGAGACATCGCGCAATGGCGCATGCTACCCTATTTGGACGAATGGACAATCGGTTTAATTGGCAAGGTGAAAAAACGAAAACAAAGGAGGTGAAAGGAAATGAAAAAATGGTTTTTGATTTTTATTGTCGTTTTTATGCTAACTTTAGCACTTTTTTGGGGGCTTTCTTGGTTAACCACTCCAGCCAATGCCCACGGTCATCACCATCACGGACATTTCCGTATTTGGATTGGGCCACCGGTTTTTTGGGCGCCGCCACCAGTCTATTACCGACCTTATTACCAACCACCCTATAATTACCCCGGCTATTACCCACCGGCTTATTATCCACGCTATTATCACGAATGGATTCCGGGACACTGGGAGTGGGATAGCTATTGGAGCCGTTGGCTTTGGATTCCCGGCTACTGGCGATATGGTTATTGAAGAAAATATTATATTGAATAAACTTTTCCCGTCTCAATTTAAAATATGAGGCGGGATTTTATTTTTAAGCGAGTGAATGAAATAAATCCGTCGGCCGACGGATTTATTTCGAGCGAGCGAACCGTTTATATCAACATACCTAACCCCGTTAGATAAATATCTAACGGGGTTCACCCTTTACCTGAAAGTAAAGGTTTTCTGAATGTAACAGGATAAAAAGGCGGGCTAAATTTTTAGCCCGCGAAATTAATTATTTAAGGAACCGCAGCTCTTTTTGACCGAAGCCTAATTCCCGGCCGTCGGGAAAATAAACAATGAATGACCCACTGTCTTTTTTTACCCGCTTGGAAGTTTTGGGAATCGAACCTAGTCCAAAACCGACTACAATGCCTTTTTTATGAAAAAGCGCTGAATGACGATTTTTTATTTCGACTTCCTGATTTATTTTTGCTGCCATCTTCCCCACCCCCTTTGTTTTTAATGGTTAATGTCATCATCATCTTTGCGGTAGCGTCCCGGGTCATCTACAACTTTTGCTTCGTCGGAAAGTTTTGAATGCTCCATCTCTTCCTCAATTTCTTTTTTTAAATGTTCTTGGTACGCCAAAACTAATTTTTTTTCTTTTTTTACCCTTCCTGCTTGTTTGTGTTTTCTTCTTATCATTGTCCCTCCTCTCTAACAAGAAATAAAAACGCCTCGTTTGTAATATTTTTTGGAATTTAGCATAACGCCATGCCAATCTTTTGTCTTTGGACAAATCCTAGCGGATCATCTTATTGAATTAAGCCCCTTTAAAAAGCCCATCCGCAAAAGCATCTAGTGCTTCTCGTTGCTCTCGCGCAACTCTTTCGTCGTCTGTAGCTAATTTACGACGCAATTTTACAATCCTACTTGCTAACTTTTTAAAACGATCTAACTACGTAGGATTTGGTAATATTTTTCGCCTTTCGTTTCTGTCCTCTAATTTTTCTACCTTTTCCACAACCGTTTCTAAACTCCTTAAAATACCGGAAAAATCTAAAGTTTCCATAATCCGCCTCCTTATGTAATTGTTAAAAAAACTTTTGACTTTTGGGTTATAATTTTGAACTTTTCACTTTTAACTTTAAACTATTTTTAAACTATTTAAGGTATCTCCCCGTATAGCTTTTCTTATTTTTTATTATATCACGAACCGGGCCTTCGGCAATCCCGATTTCATTCGCGCAAAGCGCGATTTGAAATTGAGGATCCGCGATTTTGTAATTCCGCCAAAAGCGGAAACAAAATCGGGACAATAGGCGGTTTTTATTTTTCTCTTAGATATCGTCCAGTATAACTGCGTTTGTTTGCAATAATATCTTCAACGGTTCCTTCTGCGACGATACTCCCTCCTTTTTCACCGCCTTCCGGGCCCAAATCTAATATCCAATCAGCAGTTTTAATCACTTCCGGATTGTGCTCTATCACCAAAACCGTATTGCCTCGCGCAACCAAAGCGTGCAAAACGTTCAGCAATTTATTGACATCATCAAAATGCAGGCCGGTTGTCGGCTCGTCCAAAATATACAAAGTTTTTCCGGTTGAGCGGCGGGCAAGTTCGGTCGCTAATTTGACTCTTTGCGCTTCTCCGCCGGAAAGCGTTGTCGCCGACTGCCCCAATTTCATATAGCCGAGCCCCACTTGAACCATTGTTTCAAGTCGCTGGCGAATCGCTGGAATATTTTTAAAAAAATAGAAAGCTTCCTCAATTGACATTGCCAAAACTTGCGCAATGTTTTTCCCTTTGTATTCTATCTCCAGCGCTTCTTTATTATAACGCGTGCCGTGGCATTCTTCGCATTCAACATAAATGTCCGGCAAAAAATACATTTCTATTTTTTTATAACCCTCTCCCTGGCAGACTTCGCATCTTCCGCCTTTAACGTTAAAACTGAATCTTCCCGGCTCATAGCCGCGCAGTCTGGCTTCCTGCGTTTGAGCAAATAAATCGCGGATATATGTAAAAGTGCCGGTATATGTTGCCGGATTTGAACGCGGAGTGCGGCCGATTGGCGATTGATCAACGATTATCACTTTATCCAAATTTTCCGTGCCCAAAATTGCTTTGTGGCTGCCCGGTTCCTGGTGCGCGCCATAAAATTCTTTTGTCAGGGCGGTGCCTAAAATATCGTCTATCAGAGTGCTTTTGCCAGAACCCGAAACGCCGGTCACGCAAACAAATTTTTCCAAAGGAATTTTGACGTCAATGTTTTTTAGATTGTGCTCGGTGGCGTTTCTAATTTCAATATAAGCCTTCGACTTCGCGCCTTCGGCGCTCCGCTCAGGCAGTAACGCAGGAAGATTATTCCCTGAGCGAGCCGCCATTTGGCGGCGAGTCGAAGGGTCTTTTATAATTTCTACTTTGCGGCGACCACTTAAATAATCCGCTGTCAAAGTACGTGATTTAAGTAATTGCGCAAAGCTACCTTCAAAAACAATTTTTCCTCCTCGTTCGCCTGCGCCCGGCCCAACATCAATCAGCCAATCTGCAGAGCGCATTGTCTGCTTGTCATGCTCAACGACTATTACGGTATTTCCCAAATTCCTTAATTCTTTTAATGTTTTTATTAAACGTCCCAAGTCGCGCTGATGCAGGCCGACCGAAGGTTCGTCCAAAATATAGACGACGCCGGAAAGCCCCGAACCAATCTGGGTTGCAAGACGAATTCGCTGCGATTCTCCGCCCGAAAGGCTGGCTGATTCTCTTTCAATGGTCAAATATTCAAGCCCGACATCAATCAAAAACTGCAAACGACTCAGAATCTCTTTAATAATTTGGTGAGCTACTTTTTCCTCTGTTGAGGTCAGACCTAAACTGCGGAAAAATTTAATTGTTTTGTCAACGCTCATAGCAGAAATTCGGTCAATTCCCAATTGGGCAATTTTAACTGCCAGGGCTTCGGGCCTCAAACGTTTTCCCAAGCAACTTGGGCATTTTTTGATAAGCATATATTTTTCAATTTCTGCCCGCGTGAAATCCGATTCGGTTTCTTTCCATCTGCGTTGCAAATTATTAATCACGCCTTCAAATTCGTTGTCACCATACAAAATCCTATCGCTGTCCGACAGCGATAGGATTTTAACGGGCGTGTTCATGGAGAAATGGTGACGTTCGGCCAACTGGCTTAACTGCCAGTAATACCAACCTTGCCGGCCGACTCGGTGCGAAGCAGTGGCCCAGGGCCGCACCGCGCCTTCGGCCAAAGTTAAATTCGGATTTGGAATGACGAGTTTCGGGTCAATTTCCAATTTTGTGCCCAACCCCTGGCAATCCGGACAAGCGCCGTAAGGGCTGTTGAAAGAAAATGTTCGGGGAGCGATTTCTGGAATACTTAAACCGCATTTCTGGCAGGCAAAAAGTTCGGAGAAGATAAAGTCCTCGGTTTTTAGTTTTTGGTCTTGGCTGCCAGTTTGGTCTTTGGTCTCTGTTTTTTGGTTTTTACCCGGTGATTTTTGACTATTAACTATTACTATCCCTCCCCCCAACTTCAGCGCCGTCTCCACCGAATCCGCTATTCTTGCTCGTAACTCCTTATCGTTAATTTTTAACTCCCCCTCGCCCCCTCTTAAATTAAGAGGGGGGTGGGGGGCGTTATTTTCTATTTCCAATCTGTCAACGACAACTTCAATATCGTGTTTTTTTTGTTTATCCAGTTTTAATTCCAGCGCTTCGTCAACGCGATGGACAATACCGTCAATTCTAACGCGCACAAAACCCGCTTTTAAAATTTGTTCCAAAATTCCGCGATGCTCGCCTTTTCTGCCCGAAACCCGCGGCCCCAAAATCATTATTTGCGAACCTTTTGGCAATTTTAGCAATTGGCCAACGATTTGGCTGGCACTTTGTCTTTCAATAAGTCTTCCGCATTTTGGGCAATGGGGTTTGCCGATTCTGGAAAATAAAAGACGGAGGTAGTCATAAATCTCCGTTATTGTGCCGACAGTTGAACGTGGATTTTTTGAAACGCTTCGCTGGTCAATGGCAATGGCGGGCGAAAGCCCTTCAATCTTATCAACATCCGGCTTGTCCATTACTCCCAAAAACTGCCGCGCATAAGCGGACAAACTTTCAACATATCTTCTTTGTCCTTCGGCATAAATCGTGTCAAAAGCCAGAGAAGATTTTCCCGAACCCGAAAGACCGGTTATTACCACCAGTTTATTTTTGGGAATGTCAACGTCGATATTCTTAAGATTGTGAACCCTTGCGCCTCTTACTTTAATAAAATTGCTTGCCCTGTTAGAAATCAGAGATTTTCTAATGGGGTGGACGCGAGCCCCGCGGATTTTAATAAATTCTTGGGTCATAAAATTATATTCAAGCAGTCATTATACTATATTTTTTTGCATGCAGCAAGGGCTAAAATAAAAAAGGCCCGGAAGATGAACTTCCGAGCCAAATATTTAAAGAGGCGTTAAAATTATAATTTACTGGACGTAAAAGACTGTGATATCTTGGCCAATTGGCGGTTGCGGTGTGATCGCTTGATATGGCTATGTATCTTAAAAATAGCCACAGCCAATATTTCAGTCAATAAAGCGGCCGCAATGCCGATCAAAAAGCTTTTCCAGTAATTTTCGCCAAAAGGCATCCAGGTAACCCAGCCAGCCAAACCGAGCACCATTAATGAAAGCGACATCAAGCGCGTGTCCCAAATGCTTAGAGCGTTTTGCGACGAATCAATTTGTTCTGAAATTAAATATTCTTCATCGCTTTCGTAAGTATCTCGGTTAGAAAAAGAGAAAACAAGCCACCAACCTGCAAGAATAAATAAGTGCGAGAAGAATCCCCAAGCCGCAATAATTATAAATACTACCATTTTTATCCCTCCTTTCTATTTAGACAGAATAGTCATTATATTTTCACCCCTCATTTTTAATAAAAAGTTCTTAAAGTACGGTTATAATTAACTTACTGCTTTTTTCTTGAAAAAGCAAGGAAAACATAAAATCCGCCGGAATTTTTCCAGCGGATTTTTGTTAATTTAATATTATTTTCTATTCTATCGGCGTTCCTTCTTGATAAGCGTTGACTTCCGTGGCATTAGCAGGCGCCACTTTGTTCCAGTCATATTTTAGGCGATTAAACGCTTCAGCGGTTTTAATCCAGCGTTTCTGGCCACTTTCCAGTTTGTAGACTTTGTTGTCACCTTCTTGTTTAATCAGGTTGTTATCTGGATAAGCATTTAGTTCGGTGCCAGAAACGCTAACCACATCATTCCATTTGTTATTATAAGAATTAAAGACTTGCTCGTTGAGGATATGGCGCTTGAGGCCCGAATTAGTAATATAATAAATTTTCTGGTCGCCGGCTGCTTTGAGTAATTTTGCTTTTTGATAGTTATTTATTTCAGATTCGGGCACGCTTTGAATGTCAGACCATTTCAGGCCTTGGGCGTTAAAAGCAGAAATCGTCGGGACCCAAAGCAATTTTCCGTTGACGACTTTATAGACTCTTTCCTGGCCAATGGCGCGCAAGAGATTGGAGGCAGCTTGAAGATAATCGCTATAGGCCTGCAAGACCGGTGAAGATGTTTCTTTGACATCCTCCCATTTATAGCCATCATCTTTAAATTCTTCGGCAGTTTTTATCCATTTTTTCTGACAATTGATTATGACATATACTTTGGGATCGTCCGGAAGCTTAATGAGGGCGCCATCGGGAAAACAGGTAGTCGGCTTTGATGAGGCGGTAAAACTAACCTTATTTGATTCTATCCCATTAATTTTAACCCAGGATTGGTAGGTTCCGATTTGGCCAGTCGCCAATGGTTGAGTGGTTTGGCCGGAAAAAGCGCCGGCAGAATCAGTGACGCCTATATAATAATTTTCATATTTCAAAGTGCCATCGGGCCTTTGCAGATAAAAATAGATACTGGAATTAGCCGCCGCGCCGGTAATGGCGCCAGAAAAAGTATAGGTTTCGCCAAAATAGACGTTAGTGGGGGAAATGGTTAGGGAAGGGGTAACCAAACTCACAATACTAAAGGCCGAGTCGCTTTCGTCGAAAATCGCTGAATTGTTGTACAATTCAACACGGGCTTTATATGAACCGGGTCCAAGCATATTACTGGCAAGATTGAAACTGTAACTTCTGGCTGTAGAGGCAAGAGTGTTAGTGAGAATAACTGGTGCTGAAGGCGCGGCGGTATTTATTAATTTTACTGTAAATGTCCAATCAGCGCCGCTGGGAACAATATTTGTGGTAATATTAGTAGCGGTCCAAGAAATAGTTTGGTCAGTATCTAGATTCCATGTTCCCCCGCCGTTGGGAGAGGTAACGGCGACAGAAGGGGTTGTTCCAAGAGAAACAAGACTAACTGTCACGCCGCACCAGCCTGTTGTCCAAGGCAATGTTGTCACGCCATTGAAAGCAGAACCGGTAAAATTATACAAATAACCAGCGCTGGTCTTCCTGATAGTCGCGGTTTGCCCAGCAGAAATTAAGCCAGCATGAAGAGCGGCTTTATTAAAATCTGAATCATCTGTATACGGATTTGACCCCCAAACAATACCGCCGCTTGTAGAGCCATAAATAATCTGGTCTGAATACGGCCCGCAGGATGCCACAATTGAAAATATTGCATCGCTGTAATCTTGTGTTTTGACTTCCGCGCCGATGGCTGTTGTGTCAACTCCATCAATTCTTATTTTGTAATTTCGCGGCAGGGTGGAGCCGCCAGGCAATTGATTCTGCTGAATTGTCCAATCGTAATATCCTTGGCTGGCTAAAATTGCTCCATCATAAATATAATTTACGCTACCAGAATCACTAATTGTAGGGTCATAAATATATATCCTTACATAATTTACGCCCGAAGCGGTCCAGTTCACTCTTGAGACTTCATTAACTTTCCATTGCTCCCCGCCATTGGGCGAAGTGATGATGATGGAAGCAGCCGCTACCGGCTGAATTTTAACAAAAAACGCCACGCTGACTATTATTAATCCGATTAATAAAAATATTGTTTTTTTACTCATTTTTTTAAATCAAATTTAAACACAAAATCCGGATAGGACTGGATAGAATGTGTCAAATTTGATTCATATTTAGCTTAGTTTTATAATACCCCCCCCCCGCAAAATTATTTCAATAGATTATTATCCACAAGACTTACTTTGTTATTATATCCAGCTGCTCCTGAATCACGCCGGCCAGCTCCATCACCGCATCGCCATAAAAACTATAAACTTTCTTGCCCCAGTTATTGCCCGCAAAATAAATCATCGCCGCTTTCCATTCGGCATCGTAAGTTTTTTGAGCCGCGCCGGCATTAGCTAATTTTAAAGCCGCAGCCGTGAAAGCATCGTCAATATCCCAAGGAGACGGCGGATTATGCCCCGTTAAAGCCGCAACTTTATCTTTATAAGCCAGCCAGGTGGACGGCAAAAATTGCGCCGGTCCCATTGCTCCGCCCCAGCCGTATGACGGTTTTTTTGAGACGGGCATTTGGTTCGGATCTAAATTTAATTCGTCGCAAACCTGAACAAATGCAAGCTGGTCTCGCGTATTCATATCCTTTTTCCAGGTACCAGTTCCCACATTGGTCCCCCAGCTTGATTCCTGCTTCAAAACTGCCAACAAAAATGCCGGCCGGACGCCCGTCCGATCCGCAGCATATTTTGCATGTTTATAGGCATCTTCAAGAGTCATGGAAAGCCCGACTCCTTCAAGCAGATAAATCTGTTTATTAATCGCTGTTGCGTCAGATTTAGCTTTTTGAAGCATTTTTTGATAAGCGGCTTCTTCTCCTTTTGTCTGGGTGAGCAATGTCTTTGTTTCCGTTTGCTGGGACTTTAAAGCAAAACGCTGAATTTCCTGCAATGCTTTTAACTGCAGCTCATCGTCTTTTTTTTGGGAAAGGTCTGCTTTCTGCTGCTCCAAGTCATTTTTGATTAATTTTATCTGGGCAATTGTTTCTTGCGTCTTTTCTTGAATTGCTTCAAGCGAGCTCATTTCGCTGAAAACATCGGATAATCTTTTCTGGCTAAAAATAAGATTTACCATGCTTTCCTGATCAAATTCATAAATACCCTGCAGATATTGGCCCAGTAGATTCTTTTCTCTGTTTAATTTTTCTTCCTGCCCCGAAATGTTATTCGTTTTTTGGTCTATTCCAATTTGGGTCTGCTGCAAAACCAAATCGGTCTGCTTTATCTGAAGCTGCAGCTCGTTGGCCTTATTGGTTAAAAGCTGAATCTCATTTTTTAAACTTTTGGATTGCGCCCGGGAATTGCTTATTTTTGATTTATAGTCATTGATCTGCGCCTGAATCTGATCCAGCTGCTGTTGAAGATTATTTTTTAAATCATCAACCGAGGCGCTGACCGCAATAATATATACCAAAAAAAATACCAAACACAGCAAAAAAAGCGGAATAAAAAAACGCTGGACACCAAACAAACCGGGTCCGGCGTTGAATATTTTTTTTCGACGCATCGACAATCTCTCCATATACACTTTATTTTAAAATTTTTAAACAGTTTAAGAAACCACAGCAATTTCTTAGGTTTTTTCTTCTGCTTTTTTCTCCCCTGTTTTTTGCTCGGGTGCCTCGGCTTCGGCTGCTTTCTCTTCTTCTCCGACGACTTTAACCTCTTCAACTTTTTCCTCCACTTTTTCTTCAAGGGCAGCCAATTCTTCTTCGGAACGCGGCGGAATTACAGAAACAACAATCTCATCTGCCTGTATCAAAATCTTAACACTGTCCGGAATATTTAAATCCTTGGCAAATATGCGGCTATCAAAAGTTTTCAATGCCGAAATATCAACATCAATATGGTGCGGCAGGTCTTTGGGCAATGCTTCAATCTCCACTTCCTGAATATTTTTAACCAAAACACCTCCTTCTGATTTGACGGCGTCAGATTCACCAATAAAATTTAAAGGAACTTCTGCTTTGATTTTTTCATCCATTCTGACTTGATAGAAATCAATATGGATAATTCCCTCGTCCAAAGCGTCTTTGGCCACATCATGAATCAAAACATTCCGGTTTTTGCCGCCGACTTCCAAAGTGATTAAAGTTGACTCTCCTACTTCTTTATATATTTTGAGGAAATCTTTTTTTAGAACATAAAGCGGCTCGGATTTAATTCCGTGGCCGTAAATAACCGCCGGGATTAAACCGGCCTTTCTTTGCTTATTTGTTTTTCTGCCAAGTTCCTGTCTTGGCGCAGCTTTAAGTTCTAGCATAAAATTAAAAACGTATCACCCTGAACTTGTTTTAGGGGTCTAGTATTATTCTTCGAGCAAGCTCCGACGTACGTCGGAGCGCGTCGAGAAGTTTACCTTTCAACACAACCAGCTTATCATAAAAAATAAAAATGGGCAAGATTTTTCATCTTGCCCGCATAATTTTCAAGTGAACTATTTCTTCAACCATTTCAACGCTTTCTGGCCAATGTCGGTTCGATAATGCACACCAGGCCATGAAATCCTTTTTACCGCAGCGTACGTTTTCGCAATCGCTTCTGGAATATTTCTTCCTAAACCAGTCACTCCCAAAACCCTTCCGCTATTCGTCCAGAATTCATCCGAACTAATCATCAATGTGCCAGCATGGAAAATCTCGATACTATCCATAAGAGAAGCACGATTCAAACCCTCTATCTCGTCCCACTTCTCTGGCGTACCCGGGTACCCCTTGGCACACATCACCACGCAGACCGCCGGCCGCTCATCCCATTCAAGACTATCTCCTAATAAATTCCCTCTTGCGCATGCTTCAAGAATGGGAACAATATCGTTTTTCATCCTCACAAATACTGGCTGGGTTTCCGGATCGCCGAGCCGCGCGTTGAATTCCAAAACTTTTGGCTCGCCGTCTTTTATCATCAAACCGGCATATAGGACACCTTGATAAGGTCTACCATCCTTGGCCATGCCGTTAATCAAGGGGTAAATTATCTGATCTAAAATCTTTTCTTCAACCTCCTTTGTCACTACTGGTGCTGGTGAAAAAGCGCCCATGCCACCAGTCATCTCACCCTTATCGCCGTCATGGCTGTATTTATGGTCTTGTGACGACGCCAACGGAACAACATTCTTACCGTCTGTTAAAACAATATATGACGCCTCTTCGCCCTCCAGATATTCTTCAAAAAGCACCTCTTTACCTGCCGAGCCAAGAAACTTATACTTCATTAGATCAGTGACTCGGTTTATGGCCTCAACTTTTGTGAAACAGATTTTAACACCTTTGCCTCCACAGAGGCCATCGGCTTTGATGACTATAGGCTCGTTCTTATCTAAGGCCTCAACTCTTTGCATGGCAATAACCCAATCTCGATAAATTCCGAAGTGTCGCGCTGTCGGAATTCTATACTTTAACATCAACTCTTTGGCAAAAATTTTACTCCCCTCAATCAACGCCGCTTCGGCCGTCGGTCCAACAATAAGAAGCCCCAGTTTTCGAAAGTCATTGACAATTCCTTTAGTCAGCGGCTCTTCCGGCCCAACCACTGTCAAATCGATTTTCTTTTTCAAAGCAAATTTCAATAAAGTATTAATGTCGTTTGCCTTAATATCAGGTAAATTAATAGCCGCCCTTTCAGCCGTGCCGCCATTGCCGGGCGCACAGTAAACTTCTTCCACCAACGGACTCTGCAAAATTTTCCAAACCAATGTATCCTCTCTGCCTCCACCGCCAACAACCAACACTTTCATATCGTCTTCTCCTTTCGTTTAATTATTTTACTCTTATATTCGCAAATTAAATTGTTTAAGAACTCCTCCCTCCTATTAAAAAAGAGGCATTGCCTCCTTTTTAATTCAATAACTCTACTATATACGACTTTTCTAAAATTTCCAAATTTTCTACTCCACCTTTATTATCTGCACCGGACAAACCTCGGCTGCGTCTCTGGCGCAATCGGGTTCTTGAACTTCCAGTTCTTCGTTCCCGTCGGCATCTTTTTTTGAATTTTTAAGATGCGCCAATCCGCTGTCTTCCATTTCAAAAAACTGCGGGCAAACAGCTACGCAGGAACCGCAGGAAATGCATTTTGGTCGTTCTACTTTAATCTTCATAGTTGCGACACCGATTATACACGGACATCACCCGGATGACACGGATTTAAATTTAGAATTAATTATTCTTTTTGGCTTTAAATAAGTATTGCGGAAATTTATGATTATCCCGAGCTGAAGATCCGCGGTTTCTAAATATCTTAACATCTGGAAATAATCATCCTTTGTAATAAATTTTTTTGCTTTCACGTCTAATATAATTAAGTTATCTATCAAAAAATCTACCCTATTACCAAGCGAATTAACATCGGACAATTTTACCAGTTCGTATTCGCGTTTAAAATTAATTTTTTCTTCCTTAAATAGAATTTCTAATTTATCACAATATTGTCGCTCACTTCGGAACCTGCCCATTTCACGATGCACTTTAAAGCATAATCCATTAATCTTATATGTCAAATTTTCGTGAATTAATTTCATAGTTTTATCAGTGTCATCCGTGTGCAATCCGTATATCTGTATCGCTTACTTAACTGGTGTTATCGGAGCTTGTCCACTAAGCACGGCAATAATGTTCTTGGCTGCCAGCTCCGACATTGCTCCTCTTGTTTCTTCGGTTGCCGAAGCGGTGTGGGGCGTCAAAACGGTATTTGGCAATTGCGCCAAGCCCTCGGCCATTTTTGGCTCCTGCTCATAAACGTCCAAACCCGCTCCCTTTATATCGCCATTTTTCAAAGCCGCTACCAAAGCATTTTCATCAACAATCGGGCCGCGGGCTGTATTTATCAAATAAGCAGTTTTTTTCATCATTTTAAATTGCGGCTCGCCGATTAAGTGTTTGGTTTCCAGGGTCATCGGCAAATGTATGGAAACAAAATCGGAATTTTTCAGCAATGTTTCCAAATCAACATATTCCATTTTATACTGCTTTTCAAGTTCTTCGCTTCTGGCTCTGTCGTAATAAAGAATTTTCATTTGAAAACCATCGCATAAGCGTCTGGCCACCGCCCCGCCAATCCGCCCCATGCCGACCAGACCTAATGTTTTTCCGACCAAATCATTTCCTAAAAAGAGCATCGGCGCCCAACCGACATATTTTCCGTCACGCATATACTGGTCTGATTCAACAATTCGATGCGCCAGCGCAAAAATTAAGGCAATCGTATGTTCGGCCACAGATTCGGTTAAAACTTCGGGAGTATTTGTCACGATAACTCCCCTTTCGGTCAGGGTTTTAACATCAATATTATCATAGCCCACTGCATAATTGGCAACGATTTTTAATTGCGGCCCGGTCGCGTCCAAAATTTCCTGATTCATTTTGTCCGTTAAAAGCGACAGAATCGCGTCCACGCCTTTAACTTTGGCAAGCAAAGTCTCACGCGGCAAAACGCCGTCAAAATCGCTGACTTCAACTTCAAGGCCAGCATCTTTCATTAACTTAATCCCCGCTTCGGGAATCTTCCTCGTCACAAATACTTTTGGCATACCAGGTAGTAGAAATTCGACTATGCGCAAATTTAATTTCATTAAATTTGCGCAAAACAAACTCCTATTCCTTTATTTATTATTTACAATCTGCCAAGGCAGTATTTGGAAACGCTTAAGACGCTTGCCTGTCGAATTTTCACTACCTGGCATATATATTTTTATTTTAATTATTATTTATTTGATAAATTTAAAAGTGGAAAGGATTTTAGAATAAATCTCACGAAGGGAGTCATCGTCACTTGTTCCGAAATATGGAACAGATAGATCAAATTCCCTTCCGCGATGAATAAAAAGTGTTCCCGTTTCTAAATAATCGGTAATCTGAAAAGCTTCTTCTGAATCTATATTAATATTTATTATTGTTCCGTCATAAAGATTTTTTCTATGCTCTAAGTCGGCGGCCAATTTATCTTTATCGCCTGGCCAAAACGAAAGCGCAATAGCATAATCCATTTCGTCACCCTCAATAAAATATGATTTGTTAATTTCCTTAAAATAAACCCTGTTAGTTCCTTCTGAAAATTCCCAATTTTTCGGATATTTCACCTCAAACCCAAGCTCTTCATTCCGATAAGTCTGCCATCCCTCAACTCCGCTCGGGACAAGACCAGTGTTATCTGTTTTTGCGACATTTACGCTCGTTACATTTTCTTCCGTCGGCTCAGTCATTATCCAATAAACCGCTACGCCTGTGGCGACCAGACAAATAATTACGACCGCAATAGAAAGGCCGAATTTAAGCCATTTCTTTTTAAGCGGCTGGTTTGGTTCGGCCGGCTGATTAATATTTGATTGTGGTTGTTGGATATCCATGGTTTTTTGTTAATTTTTTATCTTTTAAATTCCGTCTCCTTTTTGGCGATTTTTTATCTTCTCATCTAAAATTGATTTCAGTCTTTCAGCGTTTTCTTTTGAGACGCCATCAATATGGGCAACCGTTGCTGATTGCGAATCGGCAGTAGCAAGATGGACATCATAAAGCTTGAAAATTCTATCCAAAAAATCCTGATCTATAAAAATATTCTGAATTTTCTCATAGCGAATAGAGATTCTATTTCGGGATACTACTGATTTTATAATTACGACTTCTTCGGGAGTTAAATCGTAAAAATAATATCGGAAATATAAAATTTGGAAGAATATATTCAACAGAAAGAAAATTAAAAGAATACCAAAGTATACGAGGAACAAAGCATTCTGAATTATAACATTGTACCAATCGATTCCAGTTCCTTCTGCTATAAATCCCGATATCTTCCCTATCGCCCAACCTATTGCGATCATTAAAATAAGCCCTAAAGCTGACTGATTAATAGATTTTTTTATAATTTTTCTTGGCTCAAGCGGTATTGAAAAACAAGTTGTTTCTGGGGTGCAATGAATTTGTTTTAGTTTCATAAAATGGATATGCCATCGCTTTATACATAGCCCCCGGAACTTGCCGGGTAACAAAAGCTTTTGGCATAAAGTTTTTTGTTAATTTTTATATTTTATATTTGCCTTTCTACTTTGCTCAGGGTAAAATTTTTGATATTTAACTTCTATCGCCACTGCTGAATTTTTTGAACTTCTTGACGATATTGCTCCTCGGCGGCCCAAGCTTTTGTGGCCCATCTTTGCTTGGCTTTTAATGTTTCGTCTTGTTTCCATTGCTCCAGCGCCTGATTAGCTTTTTGCTTGCCAAAATAATCAGTGGCACCTTCAATTCTACCAATCATAATATCAAACTTTCTTTGCTCATATATCCTTTGAATTGTCTCAGATTCTTTCAAATACTCCTGATATGCGTCAGAACGTACTCTCTCCTTTAATTGATACTGATACTGGATTGCCTCCATTTTTTGTTTTTCCCGCGCCTCATATTGATATGGCATCCGTTCAACCTGGCGAGTGGTATTTTGCCAACCTTGATAAACTCGATGTTCTCCAGCGGCCATTGCCTTGCCGCTAACTGAAAGAAAAATTCCGGCGGCCGCTAAAATCATAATCCCTCTTTTTACGTTTTTTGGCACTTCGGTAAATTTACTCAAAAATCCTTTTGTCATTATCTGTTCTTGGACTTGCGTCTTTTCAAAAAAATCTTCTTTTTCTTGCCGCTCTTTTTGTTCTTCTGCTAATTTTAGTTTGGCATTTTCAACCTCTGCGTCCAAAACCAAAATTTCCTCCGGCTTTGCTTCTGAATTCTCCTCGGATTTTTCTTCTAGGATTTCTTGATTTTTTAAAAATTGCGGTTCTTTTTCCATGTTTTTTATTCTATCGCCGCGCCTTCCGGATAGGCGTTGAGCTCTGTTGTATTAACCGGCGCGATATTATTCCAATCCAGCGCTAATTGATTAAATGCCTCGGCGGTTTTTATCCATTGTTTTTTCCCCTCTATTAATACAAAAACTTTTTTATCGCCCTCGGCTCTTATCAAAACAGAGTCGGGATACATTTCCAAATCAGCCGCCGTTATTTCAACTACGTCCTCCCATTTGTTGCCGTAAGAGAGGAAAACTTCGGAATTAAGAATGTGTCTTTTTCTGCCTGCTTCGGTAAGGTAATAAACGTTTGGGCTACTGGCTACACGGACTAATTTGGCCCGGGCATATTTGTCTATATTTGCTTTAGTTGCTTCCTGAACTTGAGACCAATTAAAGCCCTGGTTAGCAAAAGATTCCGAGGTGGGAATCCAAAGTTTTTTCCCGCCGATGATTTTGTAAACCTTTTCGTCGCTGGTTGCTTTTAGCAACTGGACATAATCAGTATAACTTTGCAAGGCGGAAGGTATCGTTTCTTGAACACTAGACCAGCTATAGCCACCCTGATTAAATTCTTGAGTTGTCTGAATCCATTTTTTCTGGCAATTGATGATAATATAAACTTTAGGGTCTTCGGGAAGTTTAACCAGCGAACCGTCAGGCAGACATCCGGCCACAGGAGTTTCTGTATCCAAAATACTGAAAAAATTATCGCTGTAATCAGCAACTGATTCCCCCGCTACGCCTCCAGTTGAGCTATCGTATATAACGGCAATTTTATAGTAATTAGATTTAGACACAATGCTTGATGGAATAGCCCAGGAGACCCAACCAGAATCAGCAGATGTTATTCCGGCAATATTTTCAAATAATGGCGGCGTTAAATCTTTTTGATAAAGCGCGACTCTGACATTTTTCCCGCTCATATTTTGTGATGTCCAACGAAATGTGTATGTTTGTCCCTTTATCAACGTCTCTCCGCCGTTGGGATAAACGACAGAAAGAGAGGGAGTGACCGCTTCTCTAATAGTAAAAGAATTGTCGCTTCGATCTGTTGCCACGACCTGGGCCCCTGTTTCAGTACTATTAACGCCGTCAATTCTAATTTTATAATTTCTTGGAAATGTTAAATTGCTGCCGGGCAGTTGGCTCTTTTGAATTGTCCAATCAAAATAACTCGTGGAGATAGGGATAGCGCCATCGTAAATATAATTTACAGAACCGGAACCAGTAATGGCGCCTGAAGCATCCTCAATATAAATTCGGACATAATTGATGTTGGCAATGCCCCAAGACACTCTTTTGGTTTCGCCGATGGTCCAATTTTCCCCGCCGTTGGGAGAATTTAGAGTTAAGTAAGGGGTGGCGACAAAAGAAACAAAACTAATATTTACCCCGCACCATCCGGTTGTCCAGGGCAAAGTTGTCACTCCGTTAAAAGTAGAGCCAGTAAAATTATATAAATAGCCAGCGTTGGTTTTTCTGATAGTGGCGGTTTGTCCGGCAGAAATTAAACCAGCATGAAGAGCAGCTTTGTTAAAATCTGAATCATCGGTATAGGGATTAGAGCCCCAAATGCTACCGCCGCTTGTAGAACCGGTTACAACAAGGTCTGAATAAGGTCCGCAGGCGGTAGTAGGATTGCTTATGGTGAAAAAATTATCGCTTTCGTCAAATGCCGATACTATTTGAGAACCGTCTGACGCGATTTCTCCTGTTATATTTATTTTATAACGACCTGAAGCAATATTGCTTGGTATATACCAATCATATACTTCTCCTCCGCTGATGCCGTAATTATAAACGCCCGTGGCTATCTGAATACTTCCGCCCCCTTCTTTCATCAAAAAAATTCCCGTGTAAGCGACATCACTGCTTGATATCCATTTTATTTGATATGTTGACGAAACGGATAAATATTCTCCGCCGTTTGGAGAAATTATCCAGATAGAAGAAGCGGATGCCGGCTGAATTCTAATCAAAGAAACCGCCGCGATTGCCGAGAATATCGCAATTATAAAAAAACATTTTTTTATCATGACATTTTAATCTTTCACTCGCCACGGTGGCTTGACAAAAGATTTTTTTAATAAATTGATAGTTCTAAACTATCGTACGGAATTTTATAATTCCGAACGGCTGATTTTGGAATTTTCTAAATAATGGATAATTTATTACCGGTTTAATTTTCCCAAATATTGTTTTTCTTCTTCCAATAATTTCTGCCAAGCCTGCTTATCCCTATTTTCCAAAATTTTTTCTTTCTCTTTGATATTCTGATTCAGCCATCTTATATCCTCCGGCGAATTTTCAAACAAATCCAGCAAAAACAGCACGTATTCTGGCGGCATAATTTTAATACGTTCTTTCCAAATATTTTTGTCCTTATCGCTAAAATCAGAGTATTTATCAATTTCACTGATAAGATTGCTAATTGTTTCTTCTTGGAGCGACATATTTTTTAATTGATTTTAAATTTTATTGTTTGAACCAAATAATGTAATTTTCCCTTCCACCACTTTTTTCACCGCTTGAAAACTCGGTTCTAAAATTTTATATGGCGTTGTTTCTTTAGGACTTTCTTTTAATTCTTGTTTTAACGCATCTTTATAAGCCACTCTTAATTCCGTATTAATATTTATTTTTACTATTCCCCATTTAATAGCCATCCTTATATCGCCAGACGGAATGCCAGAGCCGCCATGAAGCACTAAAAAGACGCTGTCCCCGACTGCCTCGTTAATCTCGGCTAGTCTTTCCAAATTCAGTTTTTCCTCGCCTTGCGCAAAAACGCCGTGGGCGTTGCCGATAACAATGGCCAAAGAATCAATTCCGCTATATTTAATAAAGTCGCTCGCCTGATCGGCTGTCGTTAAATCTTCCGGTTCTATTTTTAATGCTTCCTTGTGCAGAGAAGAAGAACCGCGCAGATAACCGAGCTCTCCTTCCACAATTATTTGCCGATCAAAAGTTTTTTCAACCGACCTCACATAATCAACAATCCTCTTTGTCTGCGCTAAATTTTCAAGATATGGCAGATGCGAACCGTCAAAATGAATAGCGTTATATCCTGCGGCAATTGCTTTTTTAATTGTTTCGGGTGATTTTCCGTGGTCCAGATTCAAAATTATCGGCAATTTCGTTACGGCGCTCCAGGCGTCAACTAAAGCCGCCGCTTCCCGCATCCCAAAAAAGCTAGCCTCTCCCTCGGAAGTTGAAACAATAATCGGGGCTTTTAAATCTTTTGCCGCCAAAACAATCGCTTTTAAAATTTCGGCGGTGGAAAAATTAAACGATCCTATCGCGTATTTGCCTGATTGTGCTTTCCTTAGGATATCTTTCATAATAAACTACGAAATACGAAACAATACGAATATACGAAAATTACTTAATGTTTGCAACTCTTTTAAACTTAACCCCTGTTTTTGTAAAATGCGCGATAATGCCTAATTTTAAATTTTTGGCCTTTAAATAGGAGTAAAGCTGAGTTATATCTTTTTTGGAAAAGTAATCCCTAACTTTAATCTCTAAAACTATTTTATCGTCTATCAGAAAATCAAAATAATATATGCCAATTGGTTTATTTTTATAATTTATTTTTACAGGTAATTATTCTTCGAACGGAAGATCATCTTCTTTAAAATCTTGCGCTACGGCTTTTTGATAAAAATTTTCTTTGTGGTTGCTGCCGACATTTGTCCAAACCCTAAATAGAATACCCATTATCTTGTAAGATAATTCTGGGTATATTAAGTCCTTACGCCTTACTTTAGTTGTTTGTATTTTCGTATATTCGTACAAAATTCGTATTTCGTAGTTATTTCAGCTCAATGTATCCTCTTTTTAAATTTTCCACCACCGCACTTTCCAATTTCTCTTCCCCCATATACTCTATAAATATTTTATTCCAGAGCGCTTCTTGCTGATGGTAAAGATATTTGCCGAGTCCGCCGTGGGTGAGAGAAATCACGTTATCCAGCAAGTCAAAACTGACAATATCGTCACCCTTTTTGCCAGCCGGAAAAATCTCTCCGGCAAAATCATCAATTCCGCGCCAAAAATCCAGATTGGCATTAGGATTTTTTTGCGAAAGCACATCCATTTCTTTTTCCGCTTTCAGCCAATGAATTGTCTCGGGATTAACATGCGGCTCAAAAAGCCTCGGGTCGTTTTCGTCAATTTTTGCCAGATATCTGACAATTATCCGCCATAAAACACTATCATCTTTTTCTGGCATTGAATCGGCTATTGCGCCCGATAAAAGTTTTACTAAATTTGTTCCGAAATTTGGCTCCAGAGAATATTTTTTAAAAAGTTTTGAATAAAAATCAACTTCGTGCAAATAATGTAAAATCAAGCTGAAAGTTTCAAGGCTTTGCCCGACAAAATGATCTTTCTGCATCGGCAGAACAAATATGAAACCGAGCTCTTTTAAATGGCTGATATTGTGCAATTTTTTGCCGACAAATTTTTCGCCGATTGCAGTCCATTTTTGAGAAAGCACGCTTATTTTTATTTCCCTTTCTTCAAAATTATCTGCTCGCAAATCATTATAGGGATGGAAAAAGACCTGATTAAGCCATTTTTCGCTTTCCACAAATCGCAAGGCGGCAAAAATTTCATAAAGGTCTTCTTTTTCCACCATTTCTTTGACGTCCCGATAGCCCAACACGCTCAAAATATTCTTTGGCGGATTCAAAAACAAGAAATCGCGCAATTTTTCTTCTTTGACAAAAAATCCTTTTGCGATATTAGCTATATCTTTTAAAACACTTATCGTCAAGTTACAACATTCTTGTTTCGAAAAATCCGGTTTGCCCAAAAATTCAAAAAGTGCCCCGTCTGCTTCTTTGGTTTTTCGCAAAAGCTCTCGCTCAACATACTGCGCATCGGCTTTATCCGGCGCAATGCCCAAATCCGATAATTTTTGTGAAACTATCTGCTTATTTTCTTCAAAAATTTTCTCGGGCACGCCTTTTTTGCCGGTTAATTTTTCCATCTTATCAAATAATTCAACTAATACCGGCTCGGGCGTCCGCAAAAGTTTGGCGATATATTCTATGGGATTCATGAAGCTAATTCAAAATGCAAAGTGCAAAAATCAAAATGACAAATCAAAATTCAAAAATTTTAAATTTTGCATCGTCATTTTGCACTTTGATTTTTGATTTTTGAATTATTTGAAAACACTGTTACCTCCTAAAAACTAAACCAGACAAAAAATATTATATTCGATACGACTTCACTTCAACGCGTTTCCACGGCCCCCACTCCCCATGTTTCAACAATCCTGTTTTTGCTCCAAGATTCTGAACAGTACCGGTCGCATTGGCTGTGCCAAGCTGGATGGCATAAGGAATTTTTTCTACGTTTGGCTTGTCTACCTTTTGTATTAAACCAGCAATAAATCCCGAGCCAAAAGCATCGCCCGAACCGGTCCTATCAATAATATCAGATTTTGGAATTCCGGCGCTGTAAATATCATGTCCGTCAGAAACCATCACTCCTTCCGGCCCCTTGGTCATAACGGCAATTCCTTTAACCCAGTTGTCCAGGCGTTTAAAAATTTCTTTTTCCGCATTATAAGGAAGACAGGTTAAGCTGGTCGCCTCTTCTTTGTTTAAAATGAAAACGTCAATTTTATTTAAAATGGGCTCCAATTTATCTATGCCCAGCTTTAACTGCGCGTCGCCGGGATTTAAGGCAATTTTTATTTCCTGCTCGTGGGCAAAATTAATCAATGGCTCAAAAATTTCCGCGGAGCGTCCGGAAAGCCCAGAAATATAAAACCAATTTGCTTTTAAATCTTTCCAGGAGATTTCCTCTTTGCGTAAATCGTGGCTGGCTCCTTGATAAACTAAAATTGTCCGTTCGCCTCTGGGCACGGAAAGAATAACCGAATAAGCGGTTTTTAATTTTTTATCTTTTAAAATAAATCCCGTGTTGACGCCAATTTTTTTTAATTCATCTATCACCGCACTACCGCTCGGGTCATCGCCCACTTTTGTAACACAAGCGGTTTTTAGTCCCTGCAAAGCAAAAGTAGCGGCCGTATTTGTCGCCCCGCCGCCCGAAGCAAAAACAATATCGTCAACATAAATTTTTGCGCCCGAAGGCACGCAAAGCCCTTTGCCCGTAACAAAATCATCAGATTTTAAGCTCTGAAAATTCTTGCTCGTGACGAACATATCTCTGGTGGCCGAGCCGAATGTTATAATGTCAAACATATAATTAATTCAAAATGCAAAAATCAAAATGCAAAATGACAATGCAAAATTTAAAAATTAATCAATATTGTCAATTAAATTATAAATGCAGAAAATTATTATTACTCCAGCTAGCAGCATGCCGAAAAAAATCCATCTCCGACTAAAAAACATATAAACTAAAAGGAGAATATATATAAATATAAAAAATGCAAAGATCAAAGATTGCAGATTAGGTGGAATTATTAATAAACAAATAAAAATTACAAAAAAAGCAAAAAAAATAAAAACAAAACCTCTTAAGAAATCTATACTACGTTCCCGTTTTGAATCATAATTTTTCTTATGCCAAATATCCCAAAAACTTGTTTTTTGCGGGGTGGTTTGTTGAGGTGTTTCCGTATTTTTTTATCTCCTCCCCTCCTCAGACTCGCTCCGTTAGATGTTAAATATCTAACGGGGTAAAGAGGGCTTTGGGGGAAGTGGTGATGCGATTTTATAGACTCATCACCTCATCCTACCCCTCTCCTCGCTTGAGGAGAGGGAAGTATTTATTTTAAATTATCAATTATTTTTAGCAAAATCCCTTCTAAATTATTATTGATTTCGTTGTCCCAAAATCTTAAAACCCTAAATCCTAATTTCTTTAAGTAATTATCCCGTTCTACATCGTAATCGCGTTGGGCTTCTATATGCTGGCTACCATCTATTTCAATAATCATACGCCTTTCCGGACAATAAAAATCAACAATGTATTTTCCGATAGAATGCTGCCTGCGGAATTTATGGCCTAACTGATTATTTCTTAATCGCGACCAAAGAATTGTTTCTTGAGGGGTTGATGGTTTTCTAAGATTTTTACGGAACTGCTTTTTATTTAAAAGATTATGAATTTTTCTCATATCAACACCTCGCCCTACCCCTCATCTGAGGGGGGAAATAAATTACAACGCTTTCAGTATTTTCTCCTTCAAACTCTTGGGATCAAATCCCGCCAATTGATATACTTCATTAACCGGGCCTGATTTCAAAAATTCTTTAACCCCAATGGCGCGCTTTTCATAATTTCCGGGCATCAAAAATCTGTATAAAAATCCCGGCCAGCCGTTGTGAAGCGCAATGACATATTGACGTTCTTCGTCCGACAAAATAGATTGCGCTTTTTGCGGTTCTTTTTCGCAAAGCTCTTCGTAAAGCTCGGGCGACGTGACGGCAATAATTTTAATATCCAGATTGGTTTCCAAATCGGGCAAAATTTCCAAAACATTCGCCATGACTTGCCCGCCGCAAATCGCCAGAATTTTTTTCGGTTTGCCATTTCCGCTGAATGGTTTATAAACATAAGCGCCGTTAATTGCCCCTCTAGCTTCCGGGATTGTATACCCTGAGCTTGTCGAATGGCCTCGAGCAAGCACCGGCGTTGGCGGCCTCATCACAGAAAGCGCAATCGGCTCGCCTTTTTCCATTGCATAAAAAAGCATCTCAATTGTTTCGTTTGCATCCATTGGTTTAAAAACTTTAATTC
>Ga0210005_1000577_pt1 | contig 28244 bp, 29 predicted proteins | sample CryGey02umfilter_3_FD_183961 | JGI IMG/M metagenome (GOLD analysis project Ga0210005, IMG submission 183961) | Groundwater microbial communities from aquifer in Utah, USA - Crystal Geyser 4/9/14 0.2 um filter (SPAdes) (version 3) | ecosystem: Environmental > Aquatic > Deep subsurface >... | reverse complement strand
ATGCTTATTTATCTCTTCTAATTGGTACTCATAATCAAACAATCCACGCATCACTTCTCTCTTTTTTATATTTATTTTACTGAAATCTTGGTTTTAACAAAATTAAGGGTGGTTTTTAGAGGTGCCCTATAATCAAAAATAAATTGGAACTTATTTTCTTTTACATCAAAGATTAAGATGATTATAGATAAAATTTCACCTCTTTAAAATGGACAGCTGGGAGAGTGGCCGAATCCGCTACCTTGGAAAGGTGGTGTAGGGTAACCTACCGCGAGTTCGAATCTCGCGCTGTCCACCACATTTTATGCTACTAACTACTTATTTACCGACCTAACATTTATCTTGCTAGAAGAAGCTTACTATAGAGAAACTACTTTTTCTTACATGCACTCGCAGTTAAGTTTTCCCTATTTTTTTCAATAAACTTTTGGCCAATTCCTTTTACTTGTGAGAGTGCGTCAACATTTGTAAAACAGTTTGTAGCTCTTTGAGCCAAAATCATCTCAGCTTTTTTCTCCCCAACACCATTAAGCGTCATGAGCTCTTTTTTATCAGCAGTATTAATGTCAACTGCACCTAACAATAAACTAACACTTAGTGCTAACAATCCAAATAATTTCATGCAACAACCTTTTAATTAAATTTCATAAATTATATTTTAAAATATTTTTACTATCTGTAATTATTACGATTTATCATAAAAATAGGGTGTAAAATCATTTAAAGTTACAATTAGTAACAAATAAAAATTTAGCCTTCAATAATAGCAAAGCAAGTTCAAAGTTTGAATCACATATAATCTCGCTCATAAATATGAGTAACATTAGGAAGTAGAATTGAGCAACGAAGAGTTAGAACTAGTGATGTTAAAACGGGCACATGAAATCTCATCACAAAAGTCTTTGGCGAACGAGATAGGTTTTAGTGTTGGAAAAATAAACTATGTTCTCAAAGCCCTCGCTGACAAAGGCTTCATAAAAGCAGAGCGATTTCTTAGTTCTGATAATAAGACGAAATATAAATACCTTCTTACAGATGCTGGTATGAATGAAAAAATAGAACTTACTAAAAAATTTATTGTTAGAAAAAAAGCTGAATATGAAGAGCTTCAAAGAGATCTTGAAGTTGATATTTTAGCTTGCAGGGAGCGAAAATGAGACTTCATAAAAATCAAATTGAAGTTTTAAAAAACAAATTACAAGCTCTCTCGTCAAGCGCAAAACTCTATCTTTTTGGAAGCCGAGTGGACGATGCTGCAAGAGGTGGGGATATCGACTTGTTAATAGTTTCTGATACTCTAACAAAAAAAGATTTAAGAGTTATAAGAGTAGACTTCTTCAAACACTTTGGTGAACAAAAGCTTGATATTCTACTCGATAATGGAGAATTTAAAAATCCTTTTACAAAACACATATTTCAAAAGGCTGTATTGCTATGATGCTTGAAAAATTACTTCAAGATAAAAAATTATTAGAAAAACAACTTTTTTGGATTGACATATCATTTGATGAATGCTACAAAACTTGAAACAGAACTTGGCTGGAAAGCAGAAGAGAATTTTGAGAGTGGGATTGTGAAAACTAATGAGTGGTATTTGGAGAAATATAATGACTAATATAATATTATGTGGTGGAAATGGAACGAGGTTATGGCCAATAAGTCGTACTCTTATGCCAAAACAATTTAATAAGCTTTTTGATAATAAATCACTGTTTCAGTTGACGGTTGAGAGAAACTCTAAAGTTTGTGAATCACAATTTATTGTTTCAAATACTGAACAGTATTTTTTAGCTGTTGATCAGTTGGAAGAGTTAGATTGCCACGCTTCGCTCGCAGTGACAAAGTATCTTTTAGAACCAGTCGGAAGAAATACAGCTCCTGCAATCGCTCTTGCTTGTATGGAATGTGGAAATGATGAAATTGTTTTAGTAACTCCATCAGATCACTTGATAAAGAACGAAGTAGAATATAAAAATGTTGTAGCAAAAGCAAAAAAGTTAGCAGAGCAAAATTTTCTTGTTACATTCGGTATTACTCCATCATTTGCTGAAACTGGTTTTGGTTATATAGAATCTAACGGCTTGGATGCAAAAGCTTTTCATGAAAAGCCAGATTTGGAAACAGCAACGAAATATTTGGAAGAGGGGAATTATTACTGGAACTCAGGAATGTTTTGTTTTAAAGCTAGTATATTTTTAGATGAACTTAAAAAATATTCACTAGAAATTTATTCGGCGTGTGAACAAGCTTTTCGTAATGCCAATAAAGATAGTTTGATTAGAATCAAGTATGAGGATATGCTTGCCATTCCAGAGGACAGCATAGACTATGCAGTAATGGAAAAGTCTGATAAAGTAAAAGTGATAGCTTCAGATATTGCTTGGTCGGATGTTGGTAGTTTTGATGCTTTATATGAAGAACTTCCAAAAGATGAAAATGGTAATACTTTAAACTCTAATCATATCTCGATTGATTCTAAAAATAACCTAGTATATGGAAGTGAAAGAAAGATAGCTACTATAGACATAGAAGATTGCATTATAATAGATACGGGTGATGCAATCCTTGTATCTAAAAAAGGGAGTTCTCAAAAAGTAAAAAAAGTGGTTGAAAAACTAAAGGTTTCAAACTCAGAACTTCATAATATTCATTTAACAGGTCATAGGCCTTGGGGCACTTATACTATTTTAGAAGACAGCTTAGGTTACAAAATAAAACGGATAGAAGTGAAACCTGGTAAAAGATTAAGCCTTCAAAAACATTTTCATAGAAATGAGCATTGGATTGTAGTAAGTGGAACCGCAACAGTAACAGTAGGAGAGGAAACAAGACTGATAAGACCAAATGAGAGTACATATATAAAAATGGGTGAGCTCCACCGACTCTCAAATGATGGAAAAATCCCAGTTGTACTTATTGAAGCACAAGTCGGTGAGTATACGGGTGAAGATGACATTGTGAGAATTAGTGATGATTTCAATAGATAAGTTTAAAATAGTAGTTGAAAATACTCCGTTAGTATCTATAGATTTCATTATAGAGAATAGTGAGGGGAACTATCTGCTTGGGAAAAGAGTAAACGAACCGGCATGTGGATATTGGTTTACTCTTGGTGGTAGAATTTTTAAAAATGAAAAAATAGAAGATGCAATAAAAAGGTTATCAAAAAAAGAATTTTATCAAGAAATCACATTAGATTCTCTAAAATTTCACGGCATTTATGAACACTTTTATGACAATAGTTTTGTGGATGAAAATATCTCAACACACTATGTTGTTTTAGCATATAAGCTAAAGCTAGAACAAAATTTAAACTTACTAAACATTGAACACTGTGCGTATAACTACTATTCAAAAGAAGAGATTTTGAATAGTAGCTATGTTCATACTTATGTAAAAAATTATTTTAAAGAAGGAAATTAAAAATGGCAGACAAAAAAGTAGCACTCATAACAGGTATCACAGGACAAGATGGTTCTTATTTAGCAGAGTTTTTACTCAAAAAAGGGTATATAGTTCATGGCATAAAAAGAAGAAGTTCGCTTTTTAATACAGATAGAATAGATCACTTATATCAAGATATACATGAAAATAATGTAAATCTACATTTGCATTTTGGTGATATGACAGATAGTATGAATTTAACTCGCATTGTTCAAGAGACACAGCCAGATGAGATTTACAATTTAGCAGCTATGAGCCATGTAGCAGTATCTTTTGAAACACCAGAATATGTAGCAAATGCAGATGGAACAGGAACGCTAAGAATACTTGAGGCTGTCAAACTTCTTGGACTTACTAAAAAAACAAAAATTTATCAAGCATCAACTAGTGAGCTTTATGGAAAAGTGCAAGAAACACCACAAAGTGAAACAACACCGTTTTACCCAAGAAGCCCTTATGCAGTTGCAAAAATGTATGCATACTGGATAACTGTAAACTATAGAGAAGCTTACGGTATGTTTGCATGTAATGGAATCCTTTTCAATCATGAATCACCAGTAAGAGGTGAGACATTCGTAACTAGAAAAATCACAAGAGCCACTTCTAAAATAGCTTTAGGTCTTCAAGATAAACTTTACCTTGGTAACCTTGATGCAAAAAGAGACTGGGGTCATGCAAAAGACTATGTTCGTATGATGTGGATGATTCTTCAAGCTGAAGTTGCAGAAGACTGGGTGATTGCTACAGGAAAAACGACAACAGTAAGGGAGTTTGTAAAAATGTCATTTGCTTATGCAGGGATAGAACTAGAATTTAAAGGTGAAGGTGTCAATGAAAAAGCCTATGTTGTTTCTTGTTCAAATCCTGATTACCAAGTAGATATTGGAAAAGAAGTAGTAGCAGTAGATCCAAGGTACTTTCGTCCTACAGAAGTAGATTTACTTCTAGGTGACCCAACTAAAGCAGAACAAAAACTAGGATGGAATAGAGAATATAACTTAGAAGAGCTGGTAAATGATATGATGAAGTCAGACCTAAAACTTATGACAAAAGATGTTTACCTGCAAGAGGGTGGATATAAAACTATGAGTTACTTTGAGTAGGAAATAGTTGATGCACAGAATATTAATTACAGGTTCAAATGGAATGGTAGGAAGGAATATAGTTGAGTTTCCTAGAGCTAATGAATATATCCTTCTAACACCTACAAGTAAAGAATTAAATCTATTGGATAGAGCATCTGTTGATAATTACATTGCAGAACATAATCCTGATATCATCATTCATTGTGCGGGGATTGTTGGTGGTATTCAAGCTAATATGGCTCATCCTGTTAAGTTTTTGGTCGAAAATACACAAATGGGACTGAATATCATTATGAGTGCGTATGAAGCTGAAATAAAGAAGTTTATAAATATGAGCAGCTCTTGTATGTATCCACGAGATGCCAAAAATCCACTTGCTGAAGAACTTATACTCAAAGGTGAACTTGAACCAACGAATGAGGGTTATGCCATAGCAAAAGTAACATCCACACGACTTTGTGAATATATTCATAGAGAAAATAATGCGTTCCAATATAAAACAATAATTCCATGTAATTTGTATGGGCGATATGATAAGTTTGATCCAAAACATTCGCACATGCTTCCAGCAGTTATTAAAAAAATCCATGAAGCAAAAGTGAACAATCAAACTACCTTAGATATTTGGGGAGATGGAGAGGCTAGAAGAGAGTTTATGTATGCTGAAGATTTGGCAGATTTTACATACTACGCTATAGAAAATTTTGAAGTGATGCCTCAAAATATCAATGTAGGGTTAGGACATGATTACACAATAAATGAATATTACAAAGCTATAGCAGAAGTCATAGGATATAAAGGTGACTTTGTACATGACTTATCAAAACCGGTAGGAATGAAACAAAAGCTTATTGATGACACAAAGCTTCAAGCGTTCGGATGGAAATACAAGACACCATTGAAAGATGGAATTCAAAAAATTTATGAATATTATTTAAAAGAAGTTTGTCTCTAATGGGAACAATAAGGCTTCTTCTTGCGATTAGTGTTGTAATAGCGCATTCAACTCCAGTATTTGGGCAGAGATTATGGGGGGGGGAAATTGCAGTTGAGCTATTTTTTATTATTTCTGGATTTTATATGTCATTGATATTAAGTGAGAAATATAATACCCCTGATAAAATAGTAATATTTTATAAAAATAGATTTTTAAAACTTTTCCCTATTTATTGGACAATATTAATTCTAAGCATTTCATTTTTTGTTATTATATATATTACTTTTGGGAAAAGTGATATAGTAAAAAATATTTCTAATAGTTTAGATAATTTAAATAATTTAGGTATTTATAGTATTTACATTTTCATGTCAAATATTTTTTTATTGGGAGAAGATTTATTAATGTTTTTAGGATTTAATGGAGATACAATTATTTTCACAAAATCCTTTTCAGATACAAAAATACCTTTACATCAATTTGTTATAGTTCCTCAATCTTGGACACTAAGCTTAGAAATAATGTTTTATTTAATAGCTCCATTTATTGCTAGAAAAAGTATTAAATTAGTAATATTTTTATTTTCAATTAGTGTATTAATTAAGCTTAATTTATGGATTACAGGGTACAGTAATGATCCTTGGAGTTATAGATTTATATTAAGTGAATTGGCATTCTTCTTTATTGGAATGATAATGTATAAAGTTTACAAGCTAGGATTTTACACAAAAGTGATTGAAAATAAAAAATTATTTTTTTTTGGTTTAATATCATTTATCCTGAGCGGGTATTTCTACTATGATTTTAAAACTATTTTAGACTTTAATGGAATAGATACTTTTAAATATATGATATACCTTTTGTTTGTTTTATTTTTACCATTGTTATTTGTGAAAACTAAAAGTAACAAAATAGATAGATATATTGGCGAATTATCATACCCAGTTTACATAGTGCATATTTTTTCTATGTATTTAATAAGTTTGTTATATAGTTGTTTTGCTGATAATACTTATATAGTTCATATATCTGGTTCTTCAATTCCATTTGGAGAAAATTTTGCATTATTTTCAATATGTTTAAGTATCTTATTATCAATACTGTTAAATAAATTTATTCAAAAAAAAGTAGAAAAAATTAGAATTAATAATCTAAAAGGAAACGATTAGAATGAAAGAAAACATTAAAATATTTGAAGAAAAAGCAGTTAGAACCGTTTGGAATGAAGATAATGAAAAATGGTATATTTCTATTGTAGATGTAGTGGAAATACTTACAGAAAGTGTCAATCCTAGAAAATATTGGAGTGTGCTAAAAACAAGGCTAAAAATTGAAGGAAGTGAGTTGGCTACAAATTGTAGTCAACTGAAAATGAAGTCATCTGACGGCAAATATTATAAAACGGATGTAGCCGACACAGAACAACTTTTTAGACTTATTCAGTCCATACCATCACCAAAAGCGGAGCCTTTTAAACTTTGGTTGGCGCGAGTGGCAAGTGAGCGACTCGATGAGATGAGTGACCCTGAGCTGAGTATAGATAGAGCATTGAAGCAGTATTTGGAACTCGGGTATAGTGAAAACTGGATAAACCAAAGACTAAAAAGCATAGAGATACGAAAAGAACTTACAGATGAATGGAAAAGAGTTGGAGTACAAGAAGGAGCCGAATTTGCTACACTTACCAACATCATTACAAAAACTTGGGCAGATAAAACGACCAAAGAGTATAAGATACTCAAAGGTCTCAAAAAAGAAAATTTAAGAGACAATATGACAAATACAGAACTCATTTTAAATATGTTGGCGGAAGCTTCTACAAAAGATATTTCAGAAGCTGTAAATCCTAAAAATCTTGAAGAGAGCAAAAAAGTAGCAGCACAAGGTGGAAATGTAGCAAAAGTTGCACGAGCTGAGCTAGAAGCCAAAACGGGTAAAAAAGTTGTTACAAATTAAAATGCTCAAAATTTAATAGATAATAAAAAAGAGGAGAAAAATTAAATGACAAATAGTTATCCGTTAGCAACATCAACATGGGATGAAAAAGAGTTACAAGCGATTAAATCTGTAATAGACAGAGATGTGTTCACTATGGGCGAATCTGTTGCTCAGTTTGAAAAAGATTTTTGTAAATTTTTAAATACAAAATATTGCGTAATGGTGAGCTCTGGCTCAACTGCAAATTTAATAGCCACGGCAGCACTTTTTTATACAAAAAATCCAAAATTAAAAAGAGGTGATGAAGTAATCGTTCCAGCAGTTTCTTGGTCAACAACTTACTATCCATTGCATCAATACGGCTTAAAGCTAAAGTTTGTAGATATAGATTTGGAGACACTAAATTATGATTTAGAAGCTCTATCTTCTGCAATTACAGACAAAACAAAAATGATAATGGTAGTAAATCTTCTTGGTAATCCAAATGATTTTGATGTTATCAAGGAAATGATAAAAGATACAGATATTTTCATTTTAGAAGATAACTGTGAATCAATGGGTGCAGAATACAAAGGCAAACAAGCTGGCACATTTGGAATCATGGGGACGTTTTCAACTTTCTTCTCGCATCATATGGCTACTATGGAAGGTGGCTTTGTAACTACTGATGATGAAGAGCTTTATCATATTTTACTTTCTCTAAGAGCCCATGGATGGACTAGAAATCTTCCAAAAGAAAATAAAGTATGCACTAAAAGTGATGATTGGTTTACAGAATCTTTTAGATTTGTGCTACCTGGATATAATGTACGACCAGTTGAGATGAGTGGAGCAATAGGAATAGAACAACTTAAAAAACTTCCAAGTTTTTTAAAACAAAGAAGAGAAAATGCAAAACTGTTTGTAGAGCTTTTCAAAAATCATCCAGATTTTATAATTCAAAAAGATATTTCAAATAGCTCATGGTTTGGTTTCTCACTCATTATTAAACCTACATCAAAACTTATAAGAGCAGATGTAGTTCAAAAACTTATGGATGCTAAGATAGATTGCAGACCAATTGTAACTGGAAATTTTACAAGAAATGATGTGATGAAATATTTTGACTATGAGATACATAACGAACTAAAAAATGCTGATTATTTACATGATAATGGATTGTTTGTTGGTAATTCTCAAGTTGATTTAGGAAAAGAGATTACGTATTTAGCGGATATTTTAAAATGAAAGTACTATTATTAGCAGGTGGCTATGGGACAAGACTCAGTGAAGAGACAGATGTTCGACCTAAACCAATGGTTGAAGTTGGAGGAAAGCCAATTCTATGGCATATAATGAAGACATATTCCAAATATGGCTTTAATGATTTTGTAATACTTTTAGGATATAAAGGGTATTTTATAAAAGAGTATTTTGCAAACTATTTTCTTCACCAAAGTGATGTGACTATAGATATGCAAAACGGTAAAATGGAAATATTAAATAATTCAAGCGAACCATGGAAAGTGACACTTCTTGACACTGGACTTAACAGTATGACAGGTGGAAGAATAAAAAGAGCGAAAAACTTCATAGGAAATGAGCCTTTTATGTTAACTTACGGAGATGGAGTAAGCGACATAAATATAGAAGAACTTGTAAAGTTTCATAAGTCTCATGGAAAAGCTATGACTATGACATCAAATCAGCCTGAGGGGAGATTTGGTGCTTTGAATATAGAAGACAATGACCAAGTAACACATTTCCTTGAAAAACCAAAAGGTGACGGTGGGTGGATAAATGCAGGTTATTTTGTATGTGAACCGAAAGTATTTGACTACATCACTGAAGGCGACGGAACAGTTTTTGAACAGGCACCACTTAAAAACCTTGCTATTGATGGAGAATTGTTCACATATAAACATGAAGGTTTTTGGTCCCCTATGGACTCTTTAAAAGATAAAAATGATCTCAACAAGCTTTGGGACACTAATAAAGCCCCTTGGAAAGTATGGTAATGCAATCTTTATTTTCTGGCGTCTATAAAGATAAAACTGTACTTGTGACAGGTCATACTGGTTTTAAAGGTTCATGGCTTGTATACTGGCTCAAAGAAATGGGTGCTAATGTTGTTGGCTACTCACTTGAAGCACCCACAACACCAAATCATATCGAACTTTTAGATTTAGATATGATCTCGGTTATCGGGGATATTAGAGATTTAGATAAATTAAATGAAACATTCCAAATCCACATGCCAGAGATTGTATTTCATCTTGCAGCTCAGCCACTTGTACGATTCTCCTACGAAAATCCAATAGAAACATATGAAACTAATGTTATGGGTACTTTAAAAGTTTTTGAAGCTTGCAGAAAAGCAAATGTAAAAGCAATTGTAAATATTACAAGTGACAAAGCTTATGAAAACAAAGAGTGGATATGGGGATACCGAGAAAATGACCCTATGGGTGGGTATGATCCTTATAGCTCCTCTAAAGGTTGTGCAGATTTACTGGCTAACTCTTATAGAAACTCTTATTTTAATACCTATGACTATAAACAAACTCATAATACGCTTCTAGCAAGTTGTAGAGCAGGGAATGTTATAGGTGGCGGCGACTGGGCGCAAGATAGACTTATGACAGACATCATGCTTTCCGTATCAAAAGGTAAAAAAGTAACAATTAGAAATCCACATGCCACAAGACCTTGGCAGCATGTACTTGAACCACTTAGTGGATACTTGCAAGTAGGACAAAAGCTTCTTGAAGAAAAAGTGGAGTTTGGTGAAGCATGGAACTTTGGACCATCCGATGAGGGAAGCATAACAGTTGAAGAAGTAGTAAAGAATGTAAAAAAACATTGGGATACAATTGATTATGAAATAAACAAAGATCCAAATCAAATGCATGAAGCCAACCTTCTCAAACTAGACTGCTCAAAGGCTCACATACAACTTAAATGGAAAGATGTCTGGAATAGTAATACAACCTTTGAAAAGACAGTAAAGTGGTATAAATCTTTTTATGAAAATAATAAAATAATATTAACTCAAAAAGATTTAGAAGCATATGTAAACGATGCTAGAGCTAGAAATATTGAGTGGACAAAATGAAAATTTCAGATTATGTAATAGAATTTCTTTTAGAAAAAAATATAGATAAAGTGTTCGGTTACATCGGTGGCGCAGTTGCACATATTTATCATTCTATTGATAAAAACGATAAAATTGAAATCATCAATTGTATTCATGAACAAGGTGCATCTTTCGCCGCTGAGGGGTATTCAAGGATAACCGGAAAGTCAGGGGTTACTTTTGCAACAAGTGGACCAGGAGCAACTAACTTAATAACTTCGATTGGAAGTTGTTATTTTGATTCAGTACCGACCTTGTTTATCACAGGGCAAGTTAATACATATGAATACAAGTATGACAAGCCTGTTCGACAAATTGGTTTTCAAGAAACAGATATCGTAAGTATTGTGAAGCCAATAGTTAAATATGCTGTAATGGTTGATAAAGTAGAAAATATAAGATATGAACTAGAAAAAGCTTATTTTATTTCTCAACATGCTAGAAAAGGCCCAGTTCTAGTTGATATTCCAATGGATGTGCAAAGAAATGAGGCTGATATTGATAGTCTAAAATCTTTTTTTGACGGTGAAGAATATCAACAATTGAATGTTCAAAATGACTATCATATAGATGAAGTAATAGATATGCTCAATAGTTCAAAAAGACCTGTAGTGTTGATTGGCGGTGGAGTTAGAATTTCAAATGCTCAGCATGAACTATTTAAATTCCTAAAAAAATATAATTTACCAGTAGTATATTCATTGATGGGCAAAGATGCTATTAGTGAAGAGTACGAATGTAACATGGGCTTAATTGGTTCTTATGGCAATAGATATGGAAATTTAACACTGGCTAACAGTGACTTGATACTTGTTCTGGGTTCAAGACTTGATACAAGGCAGACAGGAACAAATTTAGATACTTTTGCAAGAGAAGCAACAATTATACAAGTAGATATAGATAAGCATGAATTAGGCTCTAAAATAAAAGTAGATTTAGAGATATGTTCAGATGTAAAAGAGTTTCTAGAGAAGATAAATACTCAATCTTTAAATATAGATACTAAAGAGTGGTTAAATCATCTGTATATGTATAAAAATAGATTTTCTTCAATTATTGGTATAGATAACAATGAAAAAGTGCCGAATTTAGTTGTATCTAAAATAGCAAAATTTTTAAAAGATGAAGTAGTCTGTGTTGATGTTGGACAACATCAAATGTGGACAGCACAATCTTTAAATACAAAATCAATGCAGAGAGTTCTATTTTCCGGTGGAATGGGAGCTATGGGGTTTGCACTGCCATGTTCCATAGGAGCATGCATCGCCTCAGGAAAAAGAACTATAGTTATCGCAGGTGATGGCGGTATCCAGATGAATATACAAGAACTGGAAGTTATAAAAAGAAGAAATTTACCTATTAAAATATTTGTACTTAACAATAAAAACTTAGGAATGGTAAGACAGTTTCAAGAGTTGTATTTTGATAAAAGATATTTGGGTACAGTTGATGATTATAGTGTTCCTGATTTAGTAGCTATAGCTAAAGCGTATGGTATTGATTCAAAGCTTATAACAGATATGAATACTCTTGATAAAGAGTTAGAGATTATTTTTTCTAGTGATAAGCCGGAACTTATAAATATTGAATTTCCAGTTCAAATGACTACAGTTGAACCTAAATTAATAGTAAATAAGCCTATTGAAGATATGCACCCATTTTTAGATAAAAAAGATTTACACTCTCTTATGATTATTAAGCCATTAGAAGAGTAATATGAACATTTTTATCACCGGTGCAAGTGGTTTTATAGGCACTCATTTAAAAGAATATGTACAAAAAAAATACAATAATTACAATCTTTTTACACCATCAAGCAAAGAACTTGATTTAGCTGATGAAAAACAAGTTGATAACTACATACTATCAAACAAGATAGATATAATCATTCATCTTGCAAATCGTGGCGGCGGTAGAGATGTTGCTGATATGAAAAATATCACTGAGTATAATCTTAGAATATTTTTCAATATTGCTAAACATGAAAAAAATGTAAAAAAAATTATCTCTTTTGGCAGCGGTGCAGAATATGGAAAACATAAGCCAATCGTTAACGCCAAAGAGGAAGATTACTTTAAAGAGCAACCTCATGATGAATATGGATTTTATAAATCAATCACATCAAAGTATATAGAAAAATCAGACAAAATAGTACAACTTCGTATTTTCGGTGCTTATGGAAAATATGAAAATTACAAGTTCAAATTTATCTCTAACGCGATTGTAAAAAACTTGTTAAAACTGCCAATTATAATCAATAAAAATGTATTTTTTGATTATATCTATATAGATGATTTAGTGAAGATGATTGATTGGTTTATTCATAATGATTCAAAAGAGAAAATATACAATGTCACAACAGGTGAAAAAATAGATTTGATTTCATTGGTTCATTTGGTGAATGAGATTAGCAATTTTAAATCAGAGATAAGAGTTTCAAATGAGGGTTTAAATAACGAATATACCTCAAATAATGATAGATTGATGAATGAACTCAAAGGTTTTGAATTCACATCACATAAAGATGCAATAATAAAAATGAGAGAGTACTTTAGTTATAATTTCGACAAACTAGATAAAGCAACAATTATAAATGACCCGTACTTAAAAAAAATAGACAATATGTGGAAAAAGGAAAATAAATGACAAAAGAACAACAACTAAAACAAGAGATTTTAGATAAGACTAAAGAGTATTATGAATTAGTACATAAACCTAAACAAGAGCAAAAATTTACCAATGGAAAGAGCAGAGTTAATTACGCAGGTCGTGTATTTGATGAAAAAGAGATGATAAACCTTGTAGATAGTTCGCTTGACTTTTGGCTTACATACGGAAGCTACTCAAAAGAGTTTGAAAAAAAACTTGCGGATTACTTAGGCGTTAGATGGACATTCTTAGTTAACTCTGGAAGTTCAGCGAATTTACTTGCATTTTATACATTAACTTCACCACTATTAAAAGAGCGTCAAATAAGAAGAGGTGATGAAGTTATCACTGTAGCTGCAGGTTTTCCAACAACTGTAGCTCCAATAGTTCAATACGGTGCAGTTCCAGTTTTTGTAGATATGGAACTTACTCATTTTAATGTTGATGTGTCACAACTAGAACTGGTTCTCAGCCCTAAAACAAAAGCAATTATGATAGCTCACTCTCTTGGAAACCCATTTAATATAAGAGCAGTAAAAGAGTTTTGTGATAAATACAATCTATGGCTCATAGAAGATAACTGTGACGCTCTTGGCTCTACATATGATGGAAAGCCAACTGGGACCTGGGGAGATATAGGAACAAGTAGTTTTTACCCTCCACATCATATGACGATGGGGGAAGGTGGTGCTACTTATACTGATAATCCACTTCTTAAAAAAATAATGCTAAGCATGAGAGACTGGGGACGAGACTGCTGGTGTGAAAGCGGTGTTGACAATACATGCGGATGTAGATTTTCACAAAGTTTTGGCTCACTACCAAAAGGGTATGACCATAAGTATGTTTATTCTCACTTTGGATTTAATCTTAAAGTATCAGATATGCAAGCGGCAATCGGTGTAGCCCAACTTGAAAAGTTTCCTGCATTTGTCGAGATAAGAAAAGAGAACTTTAAAAAGTTATATGATGGACTTAAAGATTTAGAAGAAGTTATCTTAGTAGAAAAGCAACCTCTAAGTGACCCTAGCTGGTTTGGTTTTATGATTACTTTAAAAGATGGTGTAAAATTTTCAAGAAACGATATAGTAGAATTTTTAGAAAACAGTAATATCCAAACAAGAAATTTATTTGCTGGTAATATGTTAAGACATCCTATGTTCGACACCTTGGTAGAAAATGAAGAGTATAGAGTCGTTGGAGAACTAAAAAATACGGATAAAATTATGAATGATAGTTTTTGGATTGGGCTGTACCCTGGTATGGGTGATGATGCAATTAACTATATGGTTGAAAAGATTCGAGTATTTATAGCTAAATGAAAATACTTTACGTAGATTTACAATATGACTATGGCATTAAAGAGCGTGGAAGAAATATAATAGGTCTTGATGGTTTTAAAAAGTCATTTGAAGATCTAGGACATGATGTAGTGATGTTTTATTATGATGAATATCTTAGCAATACACAACCGATGCAAAATAAGCTAAAAGAATTTGCAGATAAAGAAAATCCTGATTTGATTTTCTTTTCTCTTTTTCAAGAGCAATTTGAAATAGACACTCTTGATTATTTAAAATCAAAATATAAAACAATAAATTGGTTTGGAGATGATCAGTGGAGGTTTGACAATTTTACATCTAAATTTGCAAATCATTTTACATACTGCATTACTACTGATAAATTTTCTATTCCAAAATATAAGAAAATCGGCCAGAATGATGTCATATATAGTCAATGGGCTGCAATAAATACTCATGATATACCAAATTTTGAAGGGTATACATATGATGTGTCTTTTGTAGGTGGATTGCACCCTTACAGGAAGTGGGTTGTTGAAACTCTTAAGCAAAGAGGTCTAAAAGTAGAAGCATTTGGTAATGGATGGGAAAATGGTCCATTAAGTACAGATGAAATGAATAGATTATTTGTATCATCAAAAATAAATCTAAATATTGGCAACAGTGTGTCTTATGACTCTAGATATATATTTAGTGGATTAAAACCATTTGTAAATGCTCTTAGAAGTACAAAAAACTCTTCTCAAATGAAAGCAAGAAATTTTGAAATACCATATTTTGGTGGATTTCAACTTACTGATTATGTTCCTTCTTTGGAAAATTATTTTGACATAGGAAAAGAAGTTGTTTGTTATAAAGATATTGATGAAGCTGAACAACTCATAAAGTATTATTTAGAAAATGAAAAAGAAAGAGAAAATATCAAAAATATTTCTCATAAAAAAGCTGTAAAAGAATATGGATACATAAATAGGTTAAAAGATGTATTGGAGCAAATAAAGTGAATAAAGCTTGTATTGTAGTACCTGCAACATATCAAAATAACAAATTATTTGATCTAAATGATAAGATTATTAATAGAGATAACTGCATGTATCCATTTCATCTATTAAAGGAAAAATTTAAAGACATTAGCATTGATTTAGCCACACAAGATATCAATAGTGTAGAAGATTCGGAAATAGTGATATATAATGAAATGCCAAATATACTACCAAAACGAGAAGATGTATGTAAATCATATTTGCTTATGTTTGAAAGTGAACTTATTCGACCTGATAATTGGGATAGTGAAAAGCATAAATATTTTAATAAAATATTTACTTGGAAGGATGATATTGTAGATAATAAAAAGTATTTTAAGTTTAATTTTGCTCAAGAGATAGCAAACCATATCAATAAAGATTTATCAAGAAAAGAAAAACTTTGTACACTTATAGCAGGAAATAAGAAAAGTAATCATCCTCTTGAACTTTATAGTAAAAGAGTAGAAGCTATAAAATGGTTTGAAAAAAATCATTCGGAAGATTTTGAATTTTATGGTATGGGTTGGGATAAATATAGTTCATCCAATAAATATATAAATTTTATTCTAAGTAAATTAAAGATTTCAACGCTATTTGTGACAAATTATTCTTCATATAGAGGGAAGCTGACCAGTAAAAAAGAGACTTTAGAAAGGTACCAATTTGCAATATGCTATGAAAATGCAAGAGATATACCAGGATATATTACCGAAAAAATATTTGATTGTTTTTTTGCAGGTTGTGTTCCAATATATTGGGGGGCAAATAATATTACTAAGCACATTCCAAAAGAGTGTTTTATAGATAAAAGAGAATTTAACACTTATGAAGATTTATACCAATATATTAAAAATATGAGTGATGAGATTTTTTTAAACTATTTAGAAAATATTGAAAAATACTTAAATAGTGATAATAGTCATCTATTTAGCAGTAAATATTTCGCTGAACAAATTATAAAGAAGCTTGATTGAAAATAAATAGTGAATTAAGTATATTAATAGTCGGTAGAGTTCTACAAATACTAATAGCGTTAATTAGTATAAAAGTTGCGACGAAATTATTAGATGCGAGTGAATTGGGGAATTTGTACCTTATACTGAGTATTGTAGGTTTTTTCAGTCTTTTTTTGGTAAATCCAATTGGGCAATATATAAACAGAAAAACTCATCAATGGCATGAGGAAGCAAACTTAATAAATGTTTTATATGTATTTAATATTTATATTATTGCTTTGTCAATATTTTCTATATTTATTACTTACACGCTATATAACTTATCTATAGGGAATAACATTGATTTAACATATTTCATATGTTTTATTGTATTATTCATATATTTTACTACATGGAATCAAACAATTATTCCAATGATAAATATGCTTGGAGGTAGGGTCACTTTTGTGCTTTTCACATTGAGCTCTCAACTTTTATTTTTAGCACTTGCTTATCTGCTAATTAATATTTTTGGAGCATTTGGTGTTTTTTGGTTTCTAGGTCAAGTTATTGCTTTTGGAATTGTAGCAATAATAGCAATAATATTTTTTATAAAGCAAATACAAAATAATTTTGATTTTACTTTGGCACATAAAATGATAAATATTGAGAATTTAAAAGAAGTCTTAAAATTTTCAGCTCCTTTATCAATAGGTGTATTATTTTTTTGGGTACAAACTCAATCTTATGGAATCATAATAGAAAAATACATAGGTTCTGAATTTTTGGGATATTTTGGTGTTGGAATGGCTATCGCATTGGCAATATCCTCAGCTTTTGAAACTGTAATCATGCAATACCTTTATCCTCAAATGTATAAAAGTATGAAAGATGAAAATAAATTCTCTATAATGATGTCAAATATCTTAAATCTAATTATTCCAATCTATTTTCTTTTGGCAATTTTTGTATCTATTTTTGCTGTTTATATTATGACTATTTTAGTTGATATTAAATATTACGATTCATATATCTATACTGTATTTGGAGTATGGATATCTTTTTTTAGGATGTCATCAAATATGCTCGCTAATATTGCTCATGCAACATTAAAAACTAAAGAGCTGATTTATCCATATATTACAGGAGGCATAATTGCAGTAATTGGTGTGACTTTATCTACTAATAGTGAACACTATAAACTATATATACCATTGTCATTACTGCTTGCAGGCATAATTAGTTTTGTTTTTATGTATATCAAAATGAATAGATTAGTAGGAATTGATTTAAATATAAAAAACGTATTTCTCATAATACTTTATTCAACACCATTGTTATTAGGATTCTTGTTTTACAATTATTCTAATAATATATTTTATTCATTTTTTGTTGTAGGAATATTTGGCCTGTATTTCTTATATATATTGTATATGCTAATAAAGAAAGGAGAAAAGATTGAATAACCAAGCATTGGTATGTATCTGTATTCCAAGTTATAATAATAAAGATACAATTTCTGAAACATTAAATAGTATATTAAATCAAAGTTATAAAAAAATAAAAATAAAAATATTTGATAATGCCTCCACTGATGAAAGCATGCACATTCTTAAAGAGTATGAGAGTAAATATACAAATATTGAAGTTTATCAAAATAAAGAAAACATTGGTGCTGAAGCTAACTTTACTAAGTGTATAGAAGGTCTAGAAGGTGATTATGGAGCAATATACCATGCTGACGACATCTATAGCCCTAGTATGGTTGAAACTCAAGTTGATTATTTATCTAAGAAAGACATCTCAGCTGTATTTGTAAGGGCAAATTTAATTGATGAGAATTCAAATAATATAGGTGAACAATATTTTCCTGATGAGTTGAAAAATAAACCATATCATCAATTTAACTTTGAACAAATTTTTTCATTGATATTAAAATATGATAATTTTTTAATTACTCCTAGTGTTATGGCAAGAGTAGATATATATAAAAATAAAATTAAATCTTGGAATGGAAAAAAGTTTAAGACATCAGCAGATTTAGATGTATGGTTAAGATTTAGTGAAATAAAAGATATTGGTATAATTACTAATAAGCTTATTTCTTATCGTATGTCAACTTCTAGTTTTTCTTATAGGGTTAAATATTCAAGAATACAACCAAGAGACATGTTTCTGGTAATAGATTTTTATTTAGATCAATATACTACCCTAAATTTTGATAAAGAAGATTATGAATATTTGAAATTTAAAGATAATATTTTGGTAATAGGTAATATGATTTTAAATGATAAATTTGCTAAATTAAATGAAATAGTTTTACTGAACTCTAAAGTGTTAAGTAAAATATTTTTTAATAAGCAAAAATTTAAGATATACGTATATGCAGCATTAATTAAGTTGCTTCTTCTTTGTAATTTCAGAACTTTGCTTATTAGATTAATTAAAAAACAAATAACCTAAAGGACGAAAATGAGTAAATATTCTCTTATGTTTTTATATACCATTTTGTCTGTTTTATATGCCTATGGTTTGACAATATATTCTGAATCAAAAGTTTTATACACTATATTTACATTGGTCTATTTTTCTTTATTGTTTAGTGCTTTATATAAGCCTATATCATATAGTTATGTATTTTTAAGTATTTTTTTATTTTTGGGAATGTGGCTTAAATTAACTTTGCATTTAATATTTGATTATAGATACGTGGAACCTATTGGTGCATTTTATACTGCGAATGCAAGGATGGATAGTGTATTACTTATTGCTATAATAGGTGCGATTGGTGTTATTAGCTCAAGTATAATATATAGATTAACCAAGTTGAAATCAACAATATATATTTATGAAAATTATATATTTAAAAAACCTATAATATATAAGTTTTATGATACATACAGAATCTATATATATATAATCATATTATTTATAACATTGATGCTAGTCTATTTAAATATAGTTTACCAAATTCAACTAACAGGGATTGTTCCAAAAACAATACTGATATACCCATTAAATGCTATTATATCTTGGACTATTGGAACTGGTTTGTCAGTATTATTATTAGTATTGTTTAGTTTAGATGTAAAATTCAAAAATGCATTAGAGATAAAATATTTAGTTTTTTTTGCTTTTATAGTAGCTATTACTTCTATTGGTTTATTAAGCAGAGGTCAATATGTATTTATGCTTGGTGCAATAATTGTATTTTTATTGTTTAATTATAATAGTTTAAATAATCTGAGTATGAAAAAGTTACTTATTTATATATCGTCTGTAGCATTCCTGTATATCTTTGTTATACATAATGTATCCTTGTTAAGAGGATATTATTTTTCAGATATTTCAATCCAGTCTTCCATCCAAGGTTTTTCCATCCCAGAATCTTCCATCCCAGAGTCTTCCATCCCAGAATCTTCCATCCAAGAATCTTCCATCCAAGAATCTTCCATCCAAGAATCTTCCATCCAAGAATCTTCCATCCAAGAATCTTCCATCCAAGGTTTTTCCATCCCAGAATCTTTACATAAAATATTACGTTTAGCAGTAGATAGATGGATTGGATTAGAAGGTTTGATGGCAGTAAGCTCATATGAGCATAAAAGTTTTGAATTATTTTTGAATGCTTTAAAAACAAAGGCAACAATAGGAAAAATTGATATATATCAATATATATCTAATGCACATTATAAAGATATGGATAATATGAAGTTTGCTTTTGCCACTATTCCTGGAAGTATGGCATTTTTTTATTATACAGGTTCTTTATTGTTTGTGTATTTTGGAATGCTTGTCTTTTCTTTAGTGATGTTACTGCTAGAATATTATTTATATCTATGGTATAAATCTGCATTGTTAGTATCTGCTATCGGAATGTATTTGGCAAACGCAGTAGCTCAGTTTGGATTGATGCCAATCAATTTCTTAAAATCAATGTTTTTTACATTTAGTTTTTTATTAATATTTAAATTAATTAAAATTAAAAAAGTTTAAAATGAAAATATTAATAAATGCATTAGGTATTCAAGATTCAGGTGGCATAACTGTACTTAAAAAAGTCCTTTTAGAGTGTCTTGAAAATAAAAAGACTAAATACCATATAATTTGCAACGATAATAAAAATATTAGATTGCTAATAGATATATATCAAAACACAGAACATTTTATATTTCAAGTTGTTAAGACAAGAAGTTTTATGTATAGACTTTATTATGAAAATATTATTTTTAAAAAAATCATACATTACAATAAAATTGATTTAGTTTATAACTTCTCAGGTTCTGCTCAATTTTTTTTAAAGATACCACAATTAATTAAAATTCAAAATTTACTTTTTTATTCTAAAAAACTAGATGATGTTTATAAACGAAAAAATAAATTTATGTTATGGCTAAAACAAATTGTTTTAAAAAGATTTATTTTTAAAAGTATGCTAAATAATATTACATATTTAGAAATACAGTCCTCTCATGTGAAAGATTATTTATCAGATTATATAAATATTGAAGATAAAAAGTTTTATGTCAAAAGTGATATAGAAGTATTTGATAGATTATTTAAAAAACCTAATGAGTATGATTTTTCAAAAAAAATAAAATTTTTATATATTGTCGGACCACATTTTAAGTATATTCATAAAAATTTTTCTGATTTTGTTTGTGCGATGGTTAGTTTAAAAAATAAACATGTTGATTTTGAGATAAATATTACTTTAACTAGAGAACAATTACATAATTCTTCCTTATGGGATAGCAAACTAGACAGTAAAACAATTTTTTTAGGATATGTAAATACAAAAAATGAAATAAATAGTTTGTTTACCGATAACACTATTTTAGTTTCTACTTCAATAATAGAAACTCTTGGATTACATGTTGTAGAAGCTGTACAAAATGGTATTTTAGCCATATCCCCAAACGAGTTATATGCTAAAAGTGTTTACGGGGATGATATATCGACTTATGAGTTGTTTGATGTCGAGTCACTGATAAATAAAATCACTTTATTCACTCACAATGATATAAAAGATATAATTCTTAAAAATCAACATTATCTCATTGAGAATGAGACAAAAAAGTATCAAAATGTGGTCGACATATTTGATGAAATATTAAAGGGTGAAAATGTTCAAAAATAAAATACTACTAATTACAGGTGGAACAGGTTCCTTTGGGAATGCAGTTCTGCGTAATTTTTTAGATACAGATATAAAAGAAATAAGAATATTCTCTCGTGATGAATTAAAACAAGATGATATGAGGAAGAGATATAACAATGAAAAACTTAAGTTTTATATTGGTGATGTTCGAGATGTAAACTCTTTAGAAGATGCTTTGTTTGGGGTTGATTTTGTATTTCATGCTGCAGCTCTTAAGCAAGTGCCGTCTTGTGAATTTTATCCTATGCAGGCAGTTCATACAAACGTTATAGGAACTGAAAATATTTTAAATGTAGCTATTAAACATGCTGTCAGCAAAGTTATCGTACTAAGTACTGATAAAGCAGTTTATCCTATAAACGCAATGGGAATCAGTAAGGCGATGATGGAAAAAGTGGCTGTTGCTAAGTCGAGAAATTTAGGCACAAAAACCACTATATGCTGTACTCGGTATGGCAATGTAATGGCTAGTCGTGGTTCGGTAATACCTCTTTTTATAGAGCAAATAAGAAAGAATGAAGAGATAACCATAACCGATCCTAATATGACAAGATTTATGATGAGCTTGGATGATGCAGTTGACTTAGTTATGTTTGCTTTTAAAAATGGAAAAAACGGAGATATATTTGTCCAAAAATCACCTGCTGCTACCATAGAACTTTTGGCACATACCTTGAAAAACATGTTAAATAGAAGTGAGCATATAGTAAAGGTTATAGGTACAAGACATGGCGAGAAACTGTATGAAACACTTTTGACTAGAGAAGAGATGGTTCATGCTGTTGATATGGATGAATACTACAGAATTCCTGCAGATAATAGGGATTTAAACTATAACAAATATTTTGAAGAGGGTGAGGTTATAACAGAATCTTCGGATTATCACTCACACAATACTCATAGGCTTAATGAACTTGAATTAAGAGAGATGCTGTTGTCTTTAAGAGAAATTCAAAAAGATATCGAAGAGTTTAAAATTAAAAAGGATATATAAATGAAAGTGATGACAATTGTTGGTACGAGACCAGAAATTATAAAATTAAGTCAAGTGATGAAAGAGTTAGATAAGTATACAGAGCATATTATTGTACATACTGGACAAAATTATGATTATGAATTAAATGAATTATTTTTTGAGCAATTGGATATAAGAAAGCCAGACTATTTTTTAGAAGCAGTGAAAGGAACGGCTAGCGAAACTATAGGAGATATAATTGCTAAAGCGGATAAAATATTTGCAGAAATAAAGCCTGATGCACTTTTAATCTATGGCGACACAAATAGTTGTTTGAGTGTCATACCAGCTAAAAAAAGAAAAATTCCTATTTTTCATATGGAAGCTGGAAATAGATGTTTTGATCAAAGAGTTCCAGAAGAGATAAATAGAAAAATTGTAGACCATTTAAGTGATATAAACTTACCACTTTCAGAACAAGCAAGAGACTATCTAATAGCTGAGGGGATAAAGCCTGAAACTGTAATAAAAACAGGTTCACCAATGACAGAAGTTTTAAATGCAAACATGGCCAAAATTATAGCTAGTGATATTTTGGAAAAAGAAAATTTAGAAGCAAAAAAATATATTGTTATGAGTATACATAGGGAAGAGAATGTTGACTCTCCTAAAAACTTCAGTGACTTACTTGAATCAATTGAAGAATTAACAAAAAAATACAATATGCCTATAATAATTTCAACACACCCACGCACTAGAAAAAAACTTGAAGAGATAGGGTATGAAGATAAAAATCCATTGATTAGATTTTCCAAGCCATACGGTTTTCATGAGTACAACAATCTTCAAATGAATGCATTTTGTGTGATTTCAGATAGTGGAACAATAGCAGAAGAGGGGTCAATATTAAATCTTCCTGCTGTGACAATACGGCAAGCTCACGAAAGACCAGAAGGGATGGATGAGACTACAGTAATTATGTCTGGGCTTAATAAAACTAGAGTTTTAGAAGCAGTTGAAGTTGCTACTAAACATAATAGTGAAAGCAAAAGAACAATAAAACCAGTAAGAGATTATGAAGCAGACAATGTTTCTAAAAAAATCTTAAGAATTATCTTGTCATATACAGATTATGTAAATAGAACAGTTTGGCATAAAGAGATATAACTTTGAAAACTAAAGTTTTAGTTCTTGGGTCAACTGGATTAATTGGACATCAAGTTTATAATTATTTAACAATGAAAAGTGATTATAAACTATCTAATATTTCGTATAGGAAAAAATTAAATAATGACACAGTATTGTTAGATGTAAGAGAGGAAGAGAAATTTCTTAATACAATTCAAAGTATAAAACCAGATGTTATAATAAATTGTATTGGGATTTTAATAAATGGTGCAAATAAAAACCCTGAGAATGCAATTTTTATTAATGCTTATATGCCACATAGATTAGCAAGATTAGCGGATGATATTGGTGCAAAACTTATACATATTTCAACAGATTGTGTATTCTCTGGCAATAAAAAGGAACCATATATTGAAACTGATGAGAAAGATGGCAAGGACACTTATGCTAAAGCAAAAGGTCTTGGAGAAATTGTCAACCATAATCATCTAACACTTCGAACTTCTGTTGTAGGACCAGAGCTAAAAGAAGATGGAGAAGAACTCTTTCACTGGTTCATGAGTCAGTCTGGCTCAATAAATGGATTTACAAAAGCTATTTGGTCTGGGGTTACAACTATTGAACTTGCAAAAGCAGTAAAATGGGCTATTGAAAATGATATAACAGGCCTCTATCACGTAACTAATAATATGTCAATCAATAAAAATGATTTATTAAACTTATTTAAAAAATATACAAAAAAAGATATTGAAATTATTCCATTTGAAGGCAAAAAAGTTGATAAAAGTTTTATAGATACTAGAAAAGAGATGAATTCTATTATTCCTAGTTATGATGTAATGGTAAAAGAGATGGTTGATTTAATATCAAATAATAAAAAACTTTATACGCAATATGATATTGGAAAAGTTAGTGAATAAAAAGATTTTAATAGTAACGGAATGCTTTTATCCAGAAGAGTTTAAAATTAATGATATTGCTTTAGCTTGGAAAGAAAAAGGATATGATGTTGATATTTTGACATCGGTTCCTACATATCCATTTGGTAAAGTTTTTGATGGATATGAAAATAAGTTTTATCAAAAAGATGAGTATCAAGGGATAAATATATATAGAGTAAAAGCTGTCACTGGTTATAGAGAGAGTTTAATAAAAAAATTACTTAAATACTTTTCGTTTATGTTTTTTGGAACTATCGTATCTATGTTTATGGGTAGAAAGTATGATTATATTTTTGGTTTTAATATGAGTGCTTTAACAGGTATGCTTCCCGCTGTTGCTGTTAAAAAATTATATAAAAAACCTTTAATGTTTTGGGCTCAAGATATTTGGCCTGATAGTGTATATGCGTATGGGTTTAAAAAAACAAAATTTCTTTCCTTTTTCTTGGACAAGTTTGTTAAGTTCGTGTATCACAATATTACATCTATAGCTATTTCTGGAAAAGGATTTGAATCAAAATTAAAACCTTATGTGAAATCTGATTTAAGATTTCATTATCTTCCAAATTGGGCAGATGATTTGGATATGGATTTAAAAGCTTATCAGTTTAGTAAAGAGTCGAGAGTACATTTCACTTTTGCTGGAAATATTGGTAAGGTACAAAACTTAGAGAACATAATAAAAGCTTTTTTGTCACTTAACGATGAGTATCAAGAAAAAGCACAACTCAATATAATAGGTGATGGGTCTAACCTAGAAGAACTTAAAAAGCTTAGTTGCAATGCTGGCAATATTGTTTTTCACGGTAAAAAGCCAAGAGAAGATATGGCTATGTATTATAAAGCAAGTGACTTTTTAATTGTTTCACTGATAGATAAACCAATATTTTCAGTGACAGTACCTGCAAAAACTCAGACATATATTGCAGCAAAAAAACCTATTTTAGCTATTATAAATGGAGAGACTGCTGATTTAATTAAGGAAAACAATCTAGGCTTTGTAGCAAGACCTGATAATATAGATGAAATAAAATCTAGTTTTATAAGGTGTATAAAGATTGACAAAAAAGATGTGGAAGAATTTACAAAAAATTGTAATCATTTGACAGCTACAACTTTTAATAAGAAAAGAATTATTGACTCTTTAGAAGCGTTACTTACAGGTGAGATGAAATGATATATGTAATTCTATTTATAGTTTCATTATTTCTAACTTTATTTATAAAAAAAGTAGCTATTGAAAAATCTTTAGTTGATATACCAAATGATAGAAGCTCTCATACAACTCCAACTCCTCATGGTGGTGGTATCGCTATCGCTGTTACTTGGTTTATTGGAATAACATATCTCTATTTTACAGATGATATTAATATCTCTTTATACTATGCATTGTTAGTTGGTATCGCTATTTCACTAGTATCATATGTTGATGATTTGTATGATCTCACTCCAAAGGTCAGATTACTTACTCAAGCTTTAGTTGCAATTGCTGGATTATACTTTTTAGGTGGACTAGAAAAGATTGAACTATTTTTTATCGTTATAGAGAATCCTTTTGTTGCTAATGCCTTTGCCTTTTTGATAATTGTTTGGTTCGTAAATCTCTATAACTTTTTAGATGGTATCGATGGATATGCAGGGAGTGAGGCGGTTTTTCTTGGACTCGCAGGATTTTTACTTTTTGGTGGAAGTCACTTTTTGGTTTTGATTGCAGCGGTTTTAGGTTTTTTGGTTTGGAACTGGCATAAGGCTAAGATATTTATGGGAGATGTTGGAAGTACACTTCTTGGGTACAATGTTGCGATATTTACTATCTACTATGCCAATAGTGAATCTTTTTCTGGCATGTGGATTTGGATTATACTTTTTGGCATTTTTTGGTTTGATGCAACTTTGACACTCTTTAGAAGAAAGTTAAAGAGAGAGAAACTGAGTCAAGCGCATAGGAAACATGCTTATCAGAGGTTAGTGCAGAGCGGGTGGGCACATGATAGAGTTGTTCTCTTTTCTATTTTAGTCAATGCTGTATTGTTGGGCTTGATTTATTTCATAAGTAATATTTTTGTAGCATTTTTTATCGCTATTGTTATGCTTTATTGCGTAGTTAGATTTGTTGATAGTAGAAAGAAGTTTGAATAGTTTAATCAAAGTAAGAGTAATAAAAGTTATAAGAAGAGAATTGTTTAGATAATGCAGTTGTATTATAAGAGCGAGATTGCCTCGCTCTTATAAAATAAAATTAGACAGCTTCCGCGTCTGTTTCACCAGTTCTTATACGAATGATTTTTTCAACATCGCTTATGAATATTTTACCATCACCGATTTTTCCAGTTCTTGCAGCTTCTACGATAGTTTTAGTAACTTGATCAACCATCTCATCACTGATGACCATTACCATTTTAATCTTTGGTAAAAAATCAACCACGTATTCAGCTCCGCGGTAAAGTTCACTATGTCCTTTTTGACGACCATAGCCTTTAACTTCACTCACAGTCATACCAGTGATGCCAATTTCTGCTAAAGCATCTTTGACATCTTCTAGTTTAAATGGTTTGATAACCGCTTCTACTTTTTTCATAATGTTTCTCCATTTTTAATTTTAAAATTATAGCCGTATTATAGATTTAATGCTTTCTCGCCATGTACAGTTTCATCAAGACCTTTTGATTCAGTCTCTTCGTCCACTCTTCCACCACCAGTTAACGCTGCAGCTATATAAAATACGATAGCAGTCACAACACCACTATAAACGATTGTTAAAGCGATTGCTTTAAGTTGACTTACGATTTGTGCAGCCATGTCATAGTTCTCAGCCATTGCATAGTCAGCGATAAAGATAGCAGTTGCAATAGAACCCCAGATACCTACTAAACCGTGAACCCAGAACGCATCTAATGAATCATCTATTTTTAACATTGGTTTGAGTTTTGAAACACCAATAAAGCCTAATATACCAGCTACAAGACCTAGGATGATTGCACCCTCAACACCAGCAGAACCAGCAGCAGGAGTAATAGCAACAAGACCTGCAATAGCACCAGAAGCACCACCAACTAAAGTCGCTTTCTTAAACATTATCCATTCAGCAACTAACCAACCTATAACACCAAGAGAAGCAGCAACATTTGTTACTAAGAATGCAGATGCAGCAACACCATCAGCAGCTAATTCAGAACCCGCGTTGAAACCGAACCATCCAAACCATAGAAGTGCAGCACCAAGAGCAACAAGAACAGGAGAGAAAGGTTTGATTGCAGTTTTGCCATAATCTTTTCTTCTGCCTAAAATCAAGGCAACAACTAAACCTGCAACACCAGCGTTAATATGAACAACAGTACCACCAGCAAAATCCATTTCACCAAAGTTTAGTGTTTCACCACCACCCCATGCCCAGTGTGTAACAGGTGCATAAACAGCAGCTACCCATAAAGCAACAAATATCAAGAAAGTAGAGAATTTTACTCTCTCTATCATAGAACCACTAGCAATTGCTACAGCGATTGTGTAAGCCTCCCCTAAACTAGAACCAGTTTAAACGGAACAATTCTTCTCCTGATTGTACTTATCTAAATATTCAACAGGACTTAATTTACCTAAAATTGAGTGTGGTCTATAGTTATTATAGTCATA
>Ga0210005_1000568_pt1 | contig 28577 bp, 21 predicted proteins | sample CryGey02umfilter_3_FD_183961 | JGI IMG/M metagenome (GOLD analysis project Ga0210005, IMG submission 183961) | Groundwater microbial communities from aquifer in Utah, USA - Crystal Geyser 4/9/14 0.2 um filter (SPAdes) (version 3) | ecosystem: Environmental > Aquatic > Deep subsurface >... | reverse complement strand
AATCCAGTATGATGACCATACAAATGAAAAATAATTCTGTAACCGTTTTACAATAGATTTTGATTTAGAAACGAAAATGGATGCCCTATGAACCTTTAGCCCTTCCATTTTTTCAAAATAGTATTTTTTACCTAAATATGCTGTATGAATTTCCATAGATGGGTAGTTGGGCATTGCAGTAAGCACAGTAATATCAATCCCTTCTTTTTGTAAACGAATTGCCAACTCAAATAATCTATTTTGAGGAGCACCAACTTCTGGAGGAAAATATTGTGTAAGGAAAAGCAGCTTCATTGTATATCTTTTTTTGTAAGCTGTTCGTAGATATGAATCATATTTTTTACATTAGTTTCCCAATTGTATTTTTCTTCTACTTTCTTTCTACCATTTTGACCAAGTTGAGTTCTTAACGTTTTACTAATAACTAGTTTTTTAATTGCCTGAGTTATTTCTGCTACGTTTTTAGGAGCAACAATTAATCCCGTTATTCCATCATCTATAACTTCAGGTAAACCACCAACATTGGTCGCAATAACTGGTTTTCCACAAGCAGAAGCTTCAACAGCCGCTACACCAAAAGTTTCAGAATCTAAAATTGATAGGATAGTAAATATCTCAAATGAATTAAATAACTCGATGTATTTATCAAAGTCAGTATTTTGGTTTACATAACCATGAAAGATTATGCGGTCAGCAACACCTAATTCAATAGTTAAATTTTTAAGGAAACTCATCAAAGGGCCATCTCCTACTATGTCGAGATGTAAATGAGGAAATTCATGATATAGGTTTGCAAAAGCTCGAATTAAATATTCAATTCCATATTTTTCTGATAAGGTTCGAATCGTTCCAATTCTAATAATTTCCTTTTCTTGGTTCTCTGGGCTGTATTTGAATTTATCTAAATCAACCCCAAATGGAATTAATGAAACAGGCTTATTTGTTAAGTGTTTAATTTCTTTTCGTGTTACCTCTGTTAACACTGTAATTTTATCAGCTTTTCGGAAAGAGTATTTCAATAAAATTTTCATTAACAAACTTTTTGGGCTATCGAAAATATCAGCACCCCATCCAGTTATAATAAATGGATGAAATCCAGAAAAAGCACCTAAAAAGCCATAACTAGTAGCATAATGAGAATGAATGATGTTAGGCTGGATTGATTTGATTAATGACTTTACATTGAAAGCATTAAGGAAATAATCTAGCTTAGTATTTGTAAACCTTTTTAAGTTATGGTAAATTACATTTTCAAACTTAGCACCCCCTTCAAATGAAACAATATGTAGCTCAATTGATTTGTATTGAGCAATTGCGTTAATCCATTTTTGGATGTGCACACTTACATTATCTCCTAGAATTACTATTTTCATAATAAGTTTTCAGATTTGTAATAGTTAACTAAATTTCTTATCCCAGTTTTAACAAACATATCTTCATCTACTTTTATTTGTTCTTGTAATTTATTTGTTGAGTAGTATTTTTCATCAGTCATTTCTCGTAATTTACTTTTACTAATCCCACCCATTTTGCTTAAAAATTTAAGGAAAAAATGTAGTATTTTTTTTGAAATACCTTTAAATAATCTAATCTCCTTTTTATTACCCAATTCTTTGTTAATTAAGCCAGTAAAATATTGAATATTGGTAGGTGAGTTTACATTGTAGGTTTCACCAGAGAAAATATTATTATCAATAAATTTTTTAATAGTAAATGTTAGCTGACCAACATAAACATAATTTAACATCGCTTTCTCATTGATTAAGAAGAATTTTCCTCCTAAAATTAATTTTATTAATCCAAGTAATTTATTCTGGCTGTCGTTTTCACCAAATACATTAGAAGGTCTTAAAATTGAAAAAGCAAATTTATTTTTTTTAGCATATACTAGCAGCTGACGTTCCGCTTCATGTTTTGAATTTTCATATTCATTATTAGGATAACATTCTCTATCTTCAGTAATTACTTTTTCTGGGTAATTTTCTATACCATAAATACCACTACTGCTAATGTGTAAAAATTTTATATTTTTAGTTTTAAATGCGGATAACATTGTAATTAAATTATCAATATTAGACTTTTGCATTTCTGCTATAGTATTTTTTTCACCAGCAATATGAACACAATATTCAATTTTATCAATTATTTCAGCATGATTTTCAATTTCTGAAATATCTCCAGTTATTGGGTGAACATTTACTTGAGAATAAACCCTAGGCTTTCGAGATAAAGCATAAATAGTATAATCTTCGTGGTTTAATTCTTTTAATAAATGTTTGCCTATAAACCCACTGGCACCTGTAATTAGAATGGTTTTTTTAGTCATTATTTTATTCCAATAGGTGGGTTAAATACTTTTGGTAAAGTGTAAGCATAAGCTTTAGCCTTTCTATAGTATGTTATACTAAATGGCGATAAGGCTAAAAATATAAAAAACTTAAATAAGCAATGCACAAAACTAAAGAACACAACTATACCCCATTTTGTTTTAGAATGATGCTTTTTAAAAAATTTTATTTTATTAAACACTTGATTGGAAAGTGAAATGTTATAGTTATTTTTAGCACTTTGACCTATATGATGAATTATCTCGGCATTAGGGTAATAAACTAGCTTTAAGCTAGCTTTTTTTGCCCTGTAGCAAAAATCAATATCCTCTATCCAAAATAATTTTTCATCTAATAAACCTATACGATCTAAAACTTCTCTTCTAAATAGAATGGCAGCTCCCGAAAAGCTTTCTGCTTCAAAAGGTTGAGACTTGTCTTGATCAAGGTAATATTTTTTTTTGCACAAAAATTTCATATGAAAAGTTTCAGCTAAAAAAGAACCAATAGATGGATTTCGCCATACAGAATCTTGTAAACTTAAGTCAGTGTTTAGTAGCTTGGGTGCAATAATATCGATAGAGGTTGTTTCTAGCTGTGTAATTAATTTTTTTAAAGCGTTGTCTATTAATTCTGTATCAGGGTTTAACATAAAAATGTATTTACCTTTAGCAATTCGAAAAGCTTGGTTATTTGCTTTTGGAAATCCATTGTTTTTCTGATTGGCAATAATAATAGTATTTGGAAATTGGGTTTTAATTAACTCAATAGTTCCATCTTTTGAATCATTATCAACAACTATTATTTCAATAGTATTTGTTGCATACTTCTGTATTGATAATAAGCACTTTTTTAATAAATCCTTAACATTATAACTTACAATAATTATACTTATATCAATCATATTTTTTTATCACTTTTTATATTTTCAGTAAAACCAAGTAACATCCAAAATAAATAGGAGAATAAGTAAAAATCCAAGACATTACTCACTATATTTTGAATATTAACGAGTATAAACATAATGAGCATAAAGCCTACTATAGGTATGTGCTTTTCTTTATAATTATTCCAAGTGGTTTTAATAAATACAATGGATAAAAGTACATAAGTTAACAAACCTAGTAATCCTGTTTCATTAATTATTTTCAAGAACCAACCATCTGTGGAGGAAACTGCAGCAACATCTGATTTTTTTGAGTAAAATCGGGTTGCAACATGACCAGCTTTCCCTAAACCATATCCAAATGGTTTTTTCTGAAAATCATGAAAAGCATTTTTCCACAATTCAACTCTTGATACTCCATTTTCTAAATCTGCAGTTTCTGTATAGGATTTTATCATCCATGATGAAACAACTTTAGGTGAGTTAATATAAAAACCAAGAGCTAAAAATTGAATTGAAATAATGGCAAATGTTATTGCAAAAAGTTTCCATTTTTTAAATAGCAATGGAACCAAAAACAAACCAATTAACATAATTATTATAGAACCTCTTGATATTGAAAACAATGTACAGAAACTTGCTATAGATAGGTAAATGTAATTTTTTTTGGAGGATTCTTTTTGAAATAATTTAAAGTAGAAATAACAAAACGTTATACTCATAAATGTTCCGAACACAACTGGAGTCCATAATATAGAAGTCATTCGAGGGATGAAATATTCGGTAACAACACTTCCTGTTTTGTGTATCATTTCTACCATAAAGTCAAAAAAAAAGAAATAGATAACAATTCCTAATAAGCCAAATATGGAAAAAAGAATGAAAATCTTATCAATTAATTGAATAATATCTTCTTTTTTTAAAGGTAAAAATCGAGCAATAAAATAAAAAAAGATAGGTAGATAAGATGTCCGAAAACCATATAAGCTAATTTTTGAATTAGCAGCTAAAATTGAACCTATAATTACATTAAATAGTAAGAAAAGGAAAATAAATTTATCTGTAATACTTAAGCTAATCGTAATTTTTTCTTTTAATAGATAAAAAATAGTAACAACCGATATAAATAAAAGCAGAATTTCTGGTAAAGCAGCTATAAAATATTCATATACAGTGGTAGATTCATTACTGCCAATCATTAATAGCCTAAATGATGGAAATAACAACCCTAACAGGAAGAATAAAAATACCAAATGTAATATATTTTTTTTAGTAATGAACAACATCTTTTTTTGATTTTTTATAAATCCAATTTATAATAAACATAATATATAACGATTGGCTAATGGTAAGTAAATAAAAAGCAAACTTAATATCTTTAGCAATCATTCCTCCATATAACAAGGCTAAAACTAATAAAGTATTACTAACTATTGAAAATAAAAGGAGTTTTTTTTGTTTATTTATAACGATTGGAATTTGGGATATCGGAGATCGAATAAAATCAAGGAAAATCCAAGGTGATAAAATTTGAGCATAAACACCAGCTTCCCTCCAATTTTCACCAAATACAAATGCAAATAATGGTGGTCCAAATATTAATAATATGAGTAGAATTGGTAAGCCAATCAAAGCACTTTTAATAATTGTTTTTTTTACTAACGGTTGTAAACAAATTTTATTATTAAACTCAGAAGAAGCTTGTTGATAAAATACCTGTGCTATAGCCGCACCTATTAAGTTCATAGGGGCTTGCAAAATTCTAATTGCGAAGGAATACCAACCAACAATTGTGGAATTGAAAAAATAACTCATAAAATAAATAACCCCATTTATTTGAAAAGCATCAGAAGTAGCTTGAATAGAATTAGCTAAAGGAAAAATTTTATAATCTCTTGCTGCTAATTTAATTTTTTGATAAGACACATGATGCCATAATTTATTTATACTACCCAACAAAGTAAAAATTAAAACCAAAAGCCCTATGATATTACCTAATAGAACGCCAAATAATAAACCCAAAACTCCTGTTTTTAATATTCCAAAAGCTAAGGAAGAAGTGCCATTTGTTATTGAGTTTGAAATTCTGTAGGCTGATAAACTTTTATACTTTTTTAATCGATTACCCCAATTATTAAGACATTGATATAAACCAATAGATAAAACTAACACAGGGATAAAATATAACCACGAAGATTTAAAATTATTTGAAATAATATGTGTTGATTGATTAAATATAATAACACCAATTAAAGATAGTAAAGATGTAAATAATGTTAAGATTAATGCTAAAGCTAAAAGATTTATTGCTGAAGAATCTTTTTCTGGCAAAACAATTGCCAATTCATATCTAAACGAAGAAACAATAACTATGGGTGATACTATTGCCATTAAAGTAGCAAGTTGTCCATAATCATCGGCAATATATAATCGAGATAAAATAGGAGAAATAAGTAAAAGAATAAATTGTGCTATTGTAGTGCCAGTTAAGAGCGTAAGTACATTTTTATTAAATTCTGATTTTAAGTATTTTTTTAACATTTATACTTTAAACTATATTAATTGTTAAGAAAAAAATATTAATTCCCACCTGTTTATAAACCACAAATATAACTTTGTTTACTTAAATCACTACCTATTCATAAAATTAGTTAAGATTTATACTCATTTTATGAACTACTCATCCAGAACACTAGAAATCACAATAATTTTCTCAAATTACCAACATGCCAAAACTTGTACCAAAAATCGAGAGGTTGTTATTTTTGTGAATTTATCTGAAAGCACATCTGCCATTTGTTATCATTTTTCTATAGACTCGTTATCCCAAATATTTTGAGAAATACTATCTCCATTTTTTGTGTAGAAAATGCCACCCCATTTGTAGAATATTTTTTCATATACATCCACATGATCATCAGTTACTTTAATTCGAGTTAACACAATCGCATTACCAGTTTCTTTTTCTTCTTCTGTAATACCTTGTGGATATTTTTTCTCAAACTCATTGATATTACTTGATGATTTTTTCTCTCCTACATAAACGTCATTTTTTTCTGCATCAGCTTTTGTAGAACGCTCAATTTGATTTGATTTTAATTTAGAACCATAATCTGCATAAAACTGTTTTTCTTCTTTTAATCGTTTCGCTGCTTTTATACTACTTTGCGTTTGTTCTTCTGTTGGAACATTTAGTTTCGATTTATAAATTTTATTTTCTTCTTCATTTTTTGTTCTTATTTTATCTGCATTTTGTTTATTTTCTACCTGTTTTTCTGCCAATTGTTTTTGATAATTAAGAAGTGCTTCTTTTGCTTTTGCATTTTGTTTGGTTTCTGCCTCATGTCTTTCTTGTTGCAACTTCATATATACTTCTGTTTGTGCAGCTACTTTTTCAGCATTTAGCTTATAATTTTTTGCTTGTTGCAGTTCTCTCAATGCTATCTGATCAGCTAGTTTTTCAAGAAATCTCCTATTGTCTGCAACACGTTGTACTGCTCCTTTAATTCTAATTTCTTCTTGAGTTCTTAAATCAATAGCAAATTGTTTAACATCCTGTTTCTTTTCATTTTGTTTTTGCTCACTTGCCGCATTATCTGAAGCAATTTTCACTTTAATATCTTCTGACAAAATTCTATTTTTCTCTCTTCTATTGTCTGCATTTTCAACCATTATTATATGGTTTTCTTTAATTTCTTCTTTATAAACACTCAGTTCTTCAACTTTTTTCTCATAGCGAGGTTCGTTTATTTCGTTATATTTATTTATATCTTTTTGTTGAGCAACCACATCGCTATTTGCAACATTTCTCCTATCGTCTGCATTTTTAATTCTTTCTTTTTCAGATTGATTAAATTTACTTATGTCTTCTTGAAGGTTTTTATTGTTCTCAATATAAATATTATCTCCTTCTTGTTTTTCTTTTTCAATCTTTTCAACAGTAGCTATAATTTCTTGTTGTGCTTTATTGGTTTTGTCTATTGACTCTTTAACTAAATCAGTTTCAAATTCTTTATAGTAAGTCTTTTCCTTTTCTAATTTCTCATGATTTATCATCCGATATTTATCTCCTTCTTTCTTGTCTTTTTCTATTTGCTCAACAGTTGCTAAAATGTCTTGTTGTGCTTTGTTAGTTTTATCTATAGACGAACTAACTAAAATTTCTTGTTGTTTTGCATAATTTTCTTTATACCAATTCAACGAATCATTTTTTGATTTTTCTTTTTCTTGTATCATCTTAGCAAATCGAGCTTCAATTTCTCGTTCACGTTTGTCATCAATTTTTGCCCTTTCGCCTTGTTGCAATGGTTTTTTTGTAACTGCGATATTTTCAGCTTCTTTTTCTTCTTTCTTTCGTTGAATTGCAGCCTCTATTTTCACCAATTGATCTTTAGGATATTGTTCATTTTCAAACAGCATTAATGCTTCTTTATAAGTATTGCTTGCATTATCATAATTATCTAACATAAAGTTTTTATCGCCTTCAAAAATAAGTTTTTCATATTTCTCTCGCTTTGCCTTCATTGCTAGTGATTCGCTTTTCTCTTTCCTTTCTTTTTCAGCAATTTCAGCAAGAATTTTATTTATTTCATCAATTTTATTTTTAGGATATTCTTCCGATGGCATAACACTCAATGCTTTTTGGTAAAAAGATTTTGCTTGGTCGTACGTTTTATCTGCAAATTGTTTGTCAGCAAGTCCAATAAAACTATCATATTCCTTTTTTTTCTGATCTTGAGCATTCAACGTAACTGAAATTTCTTCTTTTTTAGCTAATTCTATTAAAATTCTCTCAATTTCATCCAATCTATTTTTCGGATAACTTTCTGAAGGCTTTACTTTCAATGCCTCATTATATTTAACTTTTGCTAAATCATACGTTTCTGAGTTAAATCCTTTATCAGCTTCGAGTATAATGGCATTATACTTATCGTTCAATGCTTGTTCATTTTGTTTTTTACTTTTGGCTTCCTCTATTGCCTTTAATTGATTTTTAGGATATTGCTCATTTGTATAAATTGTTAATGCTTCTTGGTATTTTTTTACAGCCTTATCAAAATTATCTGCATAATACTCTGCATCAGCTTGGGCTATCACTGCCTGATAATATTCTTTTTTCTTTCTTTCTGCTTCTTTTTCTAATTCACTTTCATTTTGTTTTTTAGCAATTTCTGCTAAAATATTTTCTATTTCTTTTAACTTATCTTTCGGATATTTTTCCTCAGGCCTAAGTCCTAATGCCTCATTGTATTTCCCTTTTGCGTCCTCGTACGATTTTGCACCCAATGCTTTGTCAGCGGATGCTATCAACCCCTGATATTTAGCATTTAATGCCTTTTCCTGTTCTTCTTTGCTTGATAATTCATTTAAAATAGCTTCAATTTCCTTTATCTTATCTTTAGGATATTGCTCTGTAGCTTTTACCGCTAAAGCTTCATTGTATTTTCCTTTAGCTTCTTGATATGATTTTGCTCCCAAGGCTTTGTCTGCTAAAATTATCAATCCTTGGTATTTTTCATTTCTTTCTTTTTCCGCTTTTAAGGCAGCTTCTTCCTCTGCTTTTTTCTTAGCCAATTCTGCCAATAATCCTTCTATTTCTTTGAGTTTGTCTTTGGGATATTTTTCCGCAGGTTTCACTCCCAATGCTTCATTATAGGAATTTTTTGCTTCATCAAACGATTTATTGTTTAATGCTTTATCACCCGCAGCAATTAATTGTTGATACTTCTCTTCACGATCCTTTTCAGCCATTTTAGAAGCTTCCTCTTCTGCTTTTTTCTTAGCCAATTCTGCTAAAATTCCATCTATTTCTTTCAGTTTGTCTTTGGGATATTTTTCTGTAGGTTTAAGTTCTGCAGCTTCATTGTATTTTCCTTTAGCATCCTCATAAGACTTTGCCCCCAACGCTTTATCTGCTGCTACAATTAACCCCTGATATTTGGCATTTAATGCTTTTTCGGCTGCTTCTTTGTTGGCCAACTCTCCTAAAATAGTTTCTATTTCTTTGAGTTTGTCTTTTGGATATTGCTCCGTAGGTTTTACTCCTGAAGCCTCATTGTATTTTACTTTCGCTTCTTCATACGACTTTGTCCCCAATGCTTTGTCTGCTAAAGTTATCAACCCTTGGTATTTTTCATTCAAGGCTTTGTCTGCTGCTTCATTTTTAGCTAATTCTGTCAATAATCCTTCTATCTCTTTCAGTTTGTCTTTGGGATACTGCTCGGCAGGTTTTACTGTTGCAGCTTCATTGTATTTACCTTTGGCTTCTTGATATGATTTTGCTTCTAAGGCTTTGTCTGCTGCGGTTATCAACCCTTGATATTTTTCATTCAAGGCTTTTTCTGCTGCTTCTTTTTTAGCTAATTCTCCTAAAATAGCCTCTATCTCTTTCAATTTATCTTTAGGGTATTTTTCTGTTGGCTTCAGACCAGCAGCTTCATTGTATTTACCTTTGGCTTCTTCATACGACTTTGTCCCCAAGGCTTTGTCTGCTGATGTTATCAACCCTTGATATTTTTCATTCAAGGCTTTTTCTTCTGCTTCTTTTTTGGCTAAGTCAGCTAATAATCCTTCTATCTCTTTGAGTTTGTCTTTAGGATACTGCTCCGCAGGTTTTACTGTTGCTGCTTCATTATATTTCCCTTTGGCTTCTTCGTATGATTTAGCTCCCAATGCTTTGTCTGCTGCGGTTATCAACCCTTGGTATTTTTCATTCAAGGCTTTGTCTGCTGCTTCTTTTTTAGCTAATTCTGCCAATAATCCCTCTATCTCTTTCAATTTATCTTTGGGATATTTTTCTGTAGGTTTGACTGTTGCTGCTTCATTGTATTTCCCTTTAGCTTCTTGGTATAATTTTGCTTCTAAAGCTTTGTCTGCTGCGGTTATCAACCCTTGGTATTTTTCATTCAACGCTTTTTCTGCTGCTTCTTTTTTGGCTAATTCTGCTAATAATCCTTCTATTTCTTTCAATTTATCTTTCGGATATTTTTCATAATCTTTTAAGGCTGATGCTTTTTGGAAATCAACTTTTGCTTTTTCATACTCTTTATTTATAAAAAAAGCATCCGCTGTTACCAATAAATCATTGTATTCTTTTGCTACTTTTTTCTCATTAGCAACAATAGTTTCAATTTCTTTGATTTTATTCTTAGGATAGGCTTCAGTTGGTTTATGAGATGAAGCTGCATTGTATTCCATTGTTGCTTTTTCCCAATTTCGCTCTTTAAAAGCTGCATCGGCACGCTCAATAGCTGTTGTATATTTTTTATTCGCTTCTTCTGCACTAGCCATATTAGTAGCAATCAACTTCAATTGAGCACCAGGGTAGTCTTCACTTGGCAATAACTTAGCAGCTTGCTCATACAAAGGTTTTGCTTCTGCCCAACTTTTTGCACTAAAAAGTTTATCTGCTGAAGCAATAATTGTAGCATATTCTTTTGCTTTTTCTTTTCGTTCCGCTTCTTGTTGCTTTCTTTTTTCCTCTTGTTCCTTTTTCAACTTTTCTAATTCTTTTTGAATAGATTTGGTATAAGAAGGATCGTAATCCATATATCCAGTAGAAGGATTAAAAGCAATTTTAGCGATAGGTTGATTTAGAATGGATACATCCAAGCCTTCCACTTCTTCAAAAAGATTCATTTCCATAGGAAATTCAAATCCATACTTAGCATCATCTGGAGGTACATTTTTAGTTGAAAACTCCACTTTCTTTGTAGTGAAACCTGGTTTAGAAAATTCTACTAGATAAATAGCATCTGGAGGCAATTCAAGTGTAAACTCTCCTGTAGATGGTGATGTTATCGTTTTCCATACTGTCCCATTTCTTTTTATTGTAATTGTAACACCTTCAAATCTTTTTTTTGTGTCTTCATTTTTCACTGTTCCATTCACATCTAACTTCCACTGAGCCTTTAGCTCTATGGAGGACAAGAAAAAAGTAGTAATAACTACAATTAATAATGTGATATGTTTATTAAAAAAGTTCATTCTTAAGTTGAATAACTTACAAATATCGTAAATCCATAGATAAAAACGAAAAATAGAAGTCAAAAGTATTTTTCAATTATTAGGATAGATGCATAAAAAAGGATTTTTTACTAAAAAGAATTTGCAATAGCTATAAAATCTACTGCTTTTAGTGATGCTCCACCTATGAGTCCTCCATCCACATCGGGTTTTGAAAAAAGTTCTTTTGCATTTGAAGCATTACAACTTCCACCATAGAGTATGGAACAATTTTCTGCTATTTCATGTGTGTAATGTTTACTTACTAAGGTTCTTATAAATTGATGCATTTCTTGTGCTTGGTCTGAAGTTGCCGTAATACCTGTTCCTATTGCCCAAACAGGTTCGTAAGCAATAATTACTTTTTTAAAGTCAGTTTCTGACAAATGAAAAAGTCCGTTTTCTAATTGTGTTTTTACTCTTTCAAAATGATTGTTTGCTTCTCTTTCTGATAGCTGTTCTCCACAACAAAAAATAGGTTGTAAATTTGAATGAATGGCTTGATTTATTTTTTTTGCAATCGTTTCGTCTGTTTCATTAAACAAACTTCTTCTTTCCGAATGTCCTATAATTACATAAGTTACTCCAATAGATTGTAACATTGTTGCTGCTATTTCTCCAGTAAAAGCTCCTGATTGGTGTTCGGAGCAATTTTGAGCTCCTAATTTAATGGCTGAAGATTTTAGTGATTGAGCCAAGGGTTGACAATACACAAATGGAGGATTTACAATTAGCTCTAAACCATTCGAGATTGTGCATTTCTTAATTTCCTCAATAAGGGTTATTGCTTCCTCAAAAGAAGTATTCATTTTCCAATTTCCTGCTACTATCTTTTTTCTCATTTTTTTTAAACTAATTCTAACTTTCTCTCATTTTTTTTTTCGCAATCTCGATAACTCCCAATAGCTATCGGAACGGGATGCTGAGACGTAAAGTTTTTAATATTTTAGCCACGGATACACGAATTTCCACATTCTCACATTTCTCCTTTCCCACATCCCGCTTCCTATTTCACTCTCACTCTTGGATCAAGTAATCCGTATGTAATATCAACCAAAATATTTACTATTACAAAAATAGTTGAAGTTAACAAAACGCCCCCCATAACTATAGGCAAATCATATTTAGTAAGAGCGTCATACAACACCCAACCTAATCCTTTCCATGCAAAAATCATTTCAACAAACAAGGCTCCTGCAAGTAAACTTGCAAACATTCCTGAAACAGCAGTTACAACAGGGTTAAGTGCATTTTTCAACGCATGTTTAATTACAACCACAAAAAAGGACAACCCTTTTGCTCTGGCTGTTCTAATATAATCTTGCGACATTACATCCAACATAGAACTTCGTGTAAGTTGCATAATGGCAGAAATAGGTCTTATTCCTAACGTAAACGCAGGCAAAACTAAGTTTCGAAGCTTTAAAATTTCACCATTTCCTAAATCATCATACTCAAATAAACTTCCTGTCATGTTAAACCAGTTAATCCCAGTTGCTTGCGGCAAGGCATAACCTATCAACCAAGAAACAATTATTGCAGAGTAAAACGATGGAATTGACATTCCTAGAACTGAACCAAAAAGAAGTGTTTTATCTACCCATGTATCTTTCATTAATGCGGTAATTACACCAAAAAAAATTCCAAAAAAAGTTGCAAACAACATGGCTGCAATAGCTAATACAGCAGTTTCGGGTAGGTAATCGAATAATATATCTGATACTTGCCGTTTTGTTTGATATGAACGCCTGAGGTAGGGTGTTTTAAAAACTAATACATTATCTTCTCCAAAAGAAAATAATTTGTTGTAACTATATTTATTCTCATCTAGGTATAAATAATGGTTTTCATCTAAACTATGGACTGAAATTGGAGATAAATCATTCAAATACATTACAAATTGTGTTGATAATGTTTGATCTAATCCTAAATCTTTTTGAATTACTCGTAATGATTCTTCATCCGCACGTTGCCCCATTAGCATACGAGCTGGGTCTCCAGGCAACACATTGAAAAGTAAAAACACAACGGTTATTACTCCAGCTAGAACCAACAATCCATAAAGGACTCTTTTTAAAATAAATTTAGACAATGTGTTTCTTTTTTATTTGTGATACGTTTTTTTAACATTTTCATATTGTGGTAAATCATTAGCGTTCCATTTTGCTATTACTACACCTTTCTTTAAGAGAACAATCCCTGGATTTGCTCTAACTATTGTTTTAAGTGTTATTCCATCACACGTGTAAAAATCAAACATAGTTTGGTTTTGATGTCTAAACTCCTCAATATTAGCATATGATGACGAAGACAACCCAATAAAATATTGTCCATCAGCAAAACATTGGTCAGCAAATGTATTAATTTTTTTAATGGGCGAAACAGCTGTTTTGGAAATATCATGAGCAACAAACAAATATAAATATCCTTCTTCGTTCATAAAGTCAGCTGTAAAATCATACTGATCTTCTCCAATAATAGTAAAATCAGTTATCGTAGCTTTGTCTCCTGCCTTAATTAATTTGGTGGTTCTATCTACAAATTCATAGTTATCATCATCCCAAGGATAGTTACTTTCGAGAAATTCTTCAGTTTCTCCTGTTGTTTTGTTTTTATAGTAGAATATGTTTTCATAAACATCAGGTATTGCTCCTTCTGGAAGAGTCATTTGTTCAGGAATACTTTTTCCAACTGCATAAGCTCTGTAATCTTTTACTGGAAGATGATTATAGGTGTAGTAAATAAAGATTATCGAAATAAGAAATGAAAGTAAAAAAGTAAGCCATTGATTACTATCATTTTTAAATGCTCTTTTTAATCCATAATAACCTCCAAACCCTATTAATGTGAAAACCACAGGAAAATACCAACTAAAAATCCATGAGAATAATGTTACAAATAAAATAGCAAAAACACCTAAAATCAAATCTTCATTCTGTGTGTTGGACTTAATTTTATTTCTATAAAAGAAGATAGGTAGAATTAATAGTATTAAAATTAAATCTTTCATAAAAGATTCCCAAGGCGTTAAACTTCTACCTAAAGAACCTTTCATAGCGTCTCCAAAACAGCCACAATCAGTAACGCATTGTACTGGCATTTCTTCTTTATAAGTAATAGTTTTGTCGGTTTGTTTTAAAATTTCAATTTTTGAATTATTTTCAACCTTGTTTAACATTATTGAATGTTCTTGAGAATTAATCTCTACTTCTGTCAACTGATTATATGTTGCAAAAGGGTCGCAAGTTGCTGTATGAAGTGTTAAAAAGAAAAACAAAATGGTTAACCCTAATAAGGAGTAGAGTGTAAATTTAATTTTTGCTCCAAAAAGTAAGGCAAATCCCAGCACAATTTCGGCAACGCACATAAAAATAGCAATTGCAAGTGCATATTCCATTAGGAATTCTAAAGAAAAGCTATCCCAACCAAACCAATCTCTGATTCGATAAGCTAATGCTCCGTTTTCAAAATATTCTTCTAGTTTATAACTAAATCCGAGCGTGTCGTTGGCTTTTATTAATCCTGAAACGATAAATAAAGAACCAACTAATATTCGGCAAATGTTAACTAGTATTTTCATGTTTTTTTACAGTTGAAAGTTCGTAAAGTTAATTGATAATTATTAATTGATAATTCTCACATCTACACATTCACACATTCTCAAGTTTTATTAATGCAAAAACAGCATAATTTATCATATCAAAATAATTTGCATCTATACCTTCCGAAATTATTGTTTTTCCTTTATTGTCTTCAATTTGTTTAGTTCTCAAAAGTTTCATTAAAATTAAATCGGTTAAGGAACTCAAACGCATATCTCTCCATGCTTCACCATAATCATGGTTCTTGTTTTGCATCAATTCTTTGGCTAATACAAAATATTTATTATACAATTTTAATGATTCATCAAAGGGTAATTCTGTATTCTCTTTGTACCCCAATTCTAATTGAACTAACGCCATTATGCAATAATTAACTATCCCAATATATTCCGAACGAATATCCTCCCCCACTTTATTTACTTCTGTTTCTTCAAGCGTTCTAATTCGTTTGGCTTTAATAAAAATTTGATCTGTAAGTGAGCTTGTTCGCAGAATTCGCCACGCACTTCCATAATCTTTCATCTTTTTTGTGAATATCTCAGCACAAATCTCTATGATGGAATCGTATTGTTTGTTAGTTTTACGCATAAAAAAAGCGACATTATGTTAAATGTAAAAGAAAACCCGAAAGATACATTTTTTTTGAAAAACAAATTTATTAATTGTAAAGGGATTTTATTAAATTTAGACGAACCAACTATTATGGGTATATTAAACCATACTCCTGACTCCTTTTTTGATGGAAAATTGACTTTTTCTGAGACTGAAATCATCGAAAAAACATTATTTATGCTAACTAATGGAGCGAAAATAATTGATATTGGCGGATATTCCACACGTCCAAACGGATGCGAAGTATCAGAAAAAGAAGAGCTTAAACGGACACTTGCTGTTGTTAAATTATTAGTTGCCGAATTTCCTGATATTATTCTTTCTATTGATACTTTTAGAAGTGTTGTTGCTGAAAAATGTATTGAAAATGGTGCTGCTATTATAAATGATATTTCAGGTGGTGATTTCGATAAAAAAATGATAGCTTGTGTTGCTCAACTTAAAGTTCCATATATTCTTATGCATAGTAATTCAAAACTCATTGATTTACATAAAATTGAAACAAAAAAAAATATATTGGATGAAGAAATTTTTTATTTTTCAGAAAAAATAAATTTATTTCACAAAAAAGGAATTACAGATATTATTATTGACCCTGGTTTTGGATTTGGAAAAACACTTGAACAAAACTATTATTTATTAAATCATTTAGCTGATTTTCAACTTTTTGAACTTCCTATTTTGGTTGGGATTTCTAGAAAATCCATGATAAATAAAGTGTTAGGAACTACTCCTCAACAAGCTCTAAATGGAACTTCTGTATTAAACACTATTGCCTTATTAAAAGGTGCTTCAATATTGCGTGTGCATGATGTAAAAGAAGCAAATGAAGCAGTGAAATTAGTTGCTGCTTTAGAATAAGTGCCTGTCTGTTAAGTCCAACCTCTCTGCTTTATGGGTAGACATTAAGTAATGGTTTGAAATAAAGTTATTTAACCCTTGTTTAACTAAAATTATGATAGAAAACAGTTAATGAAGAAAACATAGTCTTAACTTCGCTTTCATTTTAAGCAATGAATCTAATACGAAAAAGGGTGAAAAAATCCAGGTTACAGCTATTACATCAATATTATGTATATACTGGATTTTATAGCTTTTTGAAAGTAATTTTACAAAAATCTATTTTACCCATTTTTGTTTTTATCCTTGCAATTCTTGGTATCCACTTTCTAGTGATGGATTTAAATGAGATTTTCAGTTATGTTATTGAAAACTTTCATCCTGTAGGTATTTTTGCCGTTTTCTTTGCTTCTGAATCAATTTTAGGACTAATTCCTCCCGAAATTTTTATTGCTTGGACTGCCAAAACTGATTACTCTTGGTTTTTTCTAACGATATTAGCTCTTCTATCTTACTTTGGAGGAATTGTTTCTTATTTTGCTGGAAGAACTTTTGCTTATTTCCCTGCTGTTTATGAATTTTTGGAAGTGAAAATGGCAAAACACGTAAAAAATATGCGGAAATGGGGCGGATTACTTATCATTGTTGGAGCATTGCTACCTGTTCCTTTTTCAATTACAAGCGTTGCTGCAGGGCTTATAAAATATCCCTTAACCAACTATTTACTTTATGGATTATTACGTATCGTTCGGTTTGCTATTTATGGAGTAATGATTTTTAAGGTTATCGATTAACTATTGTTTTTATCCTCCTCCCTATTAAAAAATGTTAAAACCTTACCCTTTCATTATAAAACATTTATATTTGCTTTTTTAATTACATCATTTAATCTTTGTTATGGAAATTAGTATTTCAACATTCATCATTCTGTCAATAATATACTTTATTGCTGCTCACATTGGATTGTATAAAATTTTTGAAAAAATAGGCATTGAAGGATGGAAAGCTCTTATTCCTTTTTACTCTACTTATCTTGCTGTTAAAGCAGTAAAAAAATCATGGCTATGGATAATTACCTATTATGTTCCATTTTTGGGCTTTGTTGTTTGGATGGGAATTATTGTGGAATTAATGAAATTATTAGGGAAAACCTCTTTTAAAGAACATTTCTTGGGTATTGTATTTGCTGGAATTTACTTACCGTATATCGGGTTTGACAAAGAAGTGAAATTTATTGGTTATGAAGAAGCAGAGAAATATAAAAAATCTACTTCCAGAGAATGGACTGATGCAATTGTTTTTGCCATTGTTGCAGCAACATTAATACGAGGTTTTTATTTAGAAGCTTTCACTATTCCAACTTCATCCATGGAACAAAAATTATTGCGTGGCGATTTTCTATTTGTAAATAAAATGGCTTATGGAGCACGAGTTCCGAATACACCCATCAGCTTTCCATTTACCCATCATAGTTTTCCTGAATGGATTCCGTTTGTTGGTGGTAAAAAATCATATACTGAAATCGTAAAATTTCCGCATGCCAAGTTGCCTAAAATGGGTGATGTGGAAAGAAACGATTGTGTTGTTTTTAATTTTCCTGCTGGAGATACTGTTGCTCTAGAAAAACAAGAACAAATTTATGACCAGTTAGTAAGAAATTTAGGTAGAAAAAATTTATGGAAAACCCACACCATTGTTTATCGTCCAGTTGATAAACGTGAAAATTACATCAAGCGTTGTGTTGGTTTACCTGGTGATGTTATTGAAGTGGTTGATGGAGAGTTAATGATTAACAATGAATTGGCTTATCAAGACGCTGGTTTACAGCATAATTATACTATTTTTGCAAAAAATTATGCACTATCTAAAAAAGTGCTTCTTGATAAAAAAATAAACTATGAATTTCCAGAAGAGCCTTATAGAGATGAATTAGGAAATATTATTAAAGATAGAAACGGAAATCCTGTGTTTTATAAATATTGGAATCCAGAAGAAAATCAATACCGTTTCACATTAACAGCAGAAGCTAAAAACAAATTAGCTCAATTTCCAAATATATTAAAAATAGAACAACAAATAGAAAAAAAAGATTCTATGGGTTATTCAGATAAAAACCAAATTTTTCCAAGTAATAAAGCATACAATTGGACCGTAGATAATTTTGGACCGTTAACCATTCCAAAAAAAGGAGTTACTGTTGAATTAAATGAAACAACACTTCCTTTATATAAAACACTTATCACTAGATATGAGTTACACCAATTAGAGGTGAAAAACAACAACATATTCATTGATGGAAAACAAGTTAACTCTTATACTTTTGAAATGGATTATTATTGGATGATGGGAGATAATAGAAACAATTCTCAAGATTCTCGTTTTTGGGGTTTTGTTCCTGAAAATCATATTGTTGGAAAAGCAGTTTTTGTTTGGATGTCTTACAGTCCTCATCCTGAAGAAGGTGGTTTTTTCAAAAGAATTAGATGGGATAGATTATTCACGAAAGTACATTAGATTGATGTGTAAATGTGTGGATGTGCAGATTATTTAAAATTCAACATTTCTTACAAACTTTCAACTTTATGAACTTTACAAACTTTTAAACTATTGCAACGTCTTAAAGATTGGTTAAGGGCCTTGTTAATTGCATTTACTATCGTAGTTGTTGTTAAAGTTTTTGTTTTTGAAATTTTTACCATTCCAACGTCTTCGATGGAAAAGACATTGATTCCTGGTGATTTAATTTTAGTAAACAAATTAAGCTACGGAAGTACAGTTCCTTTCACTAATTACAAACTTCCTGCTCTCACATCAATAAAAAGAAATGATGTTGTTGTTTTCTTCTATCCAATGGATGATGCTGCAATTATTTCAGAAAAATCATACTACATAAAACGCTGTGTAGCACTTCCTGGTGATACGTTAGAAATAAAAAATAAACTTGTTTATATAAACAATACCAAACAAGATTTCCCAGAATTTGCCCAATTTAATTATAATGTATTAAGTGATATTCTCGCAGAAGATACCTTAAGAAAGTACGAAATAAATGAAGGTGGAAGAACTTTTGATTCTCAACTTTGGCAACTCACTATGACAGAAAAAACGAAAGAACATTTAGAAAAGTTACCTTATATAAAATCTATTAAAGATATTGATATTCCATCTAATGCTTATGCTGATTATATTTTTCCTTATCACGAATTTTATAGGTGGAATATTAATTATTTTGGAAAAATTATAATTCCTAAAAAAGGTACTACCGTAGCATTAGACGCTAATAACATTTTTATTTATGAACGAATTATATCAACCTATGAGGAAAATTCTCTTGAAAAATATCAAACTAAATTTATCATTAATGGTGATACAACAAACTCATATACCTTCAAAATGGATTATTATTTTATGATGGGCGACAACAGACACAACAGTTCCGATTCAAGATTTTGGGGATTTGCCCCTGAAAACCATATTGTTGGAAAGGCTCAATATATATTATTTTCGTTGCAAGAAACTATTGATAAAAAACCCTCTGTTAGATGGAAGCGAATTTTTAAGTCAATAAAATAAGCTACCCATCTTCAACCTTCTTGGTCTTTTTTGAACCGAATTTACCAAAACGCTTGGCTACAAAAATTCTGAAATTTGCACTAAATGGATTAAATTGATAATTATCAACAGTAACTCCTCTCATATTTCCAATATAATTAAATCCTATTATCATATTATTACGCTCATAGCCAAAAGAAGCCCTAAGCAATAATTGAGTACCTATTAATGTCTTACTTTTTGAACCAGATGAAATTATTGTTTGCGTTGAGTCTGAATAGCCCAAGGTATCTGCATTGAATTGGTTCATCCCAAAACCAAATGATAGCGTGGCATTTGCATACCAATATTTTGAAAACACAAAATTATAGGAATAACCTACAGAAGATCCAAGTGTAGCGGCTGAATAAGCTGTGAACGGAAAGTCCATTTTTAACTCAGTTTTTATACTATCATTATCTAAAAACCCCGAAGAATTTCTTGCTGCATCGTAATTAAAAAAGAAGCCAGCGACAATACTTCCTGCACTCTTGAGTTGAATTGCGTTCTTTACAAATGCTGATTTTATAGAAAATTTTTTGTGGTTTACAATGTAAAGACCCGAAATTATTAGTGCTTCTTGCCTAAAATTACTAAACTGAGGAAGTGTGTCGGATTGCCACTCTGCAACATTTACAGCATTACTCAAATGATATCCGCTATAATTTTGATAAAACCCATCTATAACAAATCGCTTATTATAGATATTTAACATTAAATCCAAACGGGTTGTTTTTCCTTTTTTAGCAACTTCCAAATCATTGGAAGGCAATCCTAATGTTGCTCCTATACCCAACCATTTATGATTAAATGCTGCACCAACATTTACCATCCCTAATGGTGCCATTTCAATTTTATTTTGAGAAATCTTATTATTTATACCTAATTTCAAAAAACTAGTAGAAGCGAACACTTTCACTAACAACTGATCGGACATATCTATATAATACTCTTTTTTAATGGTATCCTTTTTTGATGTGTCAATACTTAACTCTTGAGCATCTAATTTAAAGAAAACTAAGGTTAATATTAAAAAAATAATGTTTTTCATAGGCTGTGAAATTAAAATCAAAGATATAAAAAAAAGAATAATACAATGGCTATGAATGATTTTCTAAATTAGAAAATAAATGTTTAACATTGCTTTGGAAACCAAAAGCATTCAATCATGGAAAAATATTCAGAACTACTGCATCAAATTGAAGAGAAATATAAAAATCTAGGTCAAGATCCTGAGGCTTACCTTAAAGGGTTGCTCCATGCAAAACCTATTGATTATTGGGATTATATAGAAGTTGAATCTTTATTGAGTTTACAAAAACCTAGAACTGATTTTCCTGATGAAATGGTTTTTATAATGTATCATCAAGTAACAGAATTGTTGCTAAATATGATGACGCACGAAATGAAGCAAATTTGTAATAATGAAGCACTTACCACTCCTTTTTTTATAGAAAAATTAGGTAGAATTAATCGTTATATTCAAATGTTAGCCAACTCTTTTGATGTGATGCGTTTAGGAATGAATCCCGAACAATACAATCAATTTCGGTTTACATTAACTCCTGCTAGTGGATTTCAATGTGCTTCATTCCGATTTTCTGAAATTTATGCTACTGACATTGAAAATCTGTTAGACACTAGAATAAAATTCAATCTGCCAGAAAAATACGATATGGAATTTTTATTTGAAAATATTTATTGGCAAGCAGCAGGTAAAGACCATAAAACAGGAGAAAAATCATTAACACTTCAACACTTTGAAGAAAAATATTTAAACCGTTTTATTGAGCTTGCAAATACACACAAACATAAAAATATTTGGCAAAGATATAACGCTATGCCTGAAGTAGAAAAAAACAATCCTGAATTAATTCAAGCAATGAAAGATTTAGATATTGAATTTAATATAAAATGGCCTATTGTTCACTTAAATGCAGCTAAAGCCTATTTGCTTTCTAAAGATACTGTTACAGAAGCAACAGGAGGTAGTGATTGGCAAAAATACTTACATCCTAAATATCAACGCAGGGTATTTTTTCCTGATATTTGGAGCAAGGAAGAATTAGAAAATTGGGCGACTGAGTATTAAAAAAATATTTAAACCTCCAAGGTTAACAAAAACCTTGGAGGTTTAGTTTGGAGTTTTAACCGTTTTTTTATGCTTTTAAAAACCCCATGATTTTTTCAACGCTATCTTTAGCATCACCATAAAGCATTTCGGTATTTGGTTTGTAGAACAATGGATTTTCAACACCAGCATAACCAACAGCCATTGAACGTTTCATTACAATAACTGTTTTTGCTTTCCATGCTTCAATAACAGGCATTCCGTAAATTGGACTAGCAGGGTCATCTTGAGCTCCAGGGTTTACCACATCATTTGCACCAATTACCATTACTACATCAGTATTAGGTAAATCAGGATTAATCTCATCCATTTCCATCACAATATCATAAGGAACATTAGCTTCTGCCAACAATACGTTCATGTGACCTGGTAAACGACCAGCAACAGGATGTATGGCAAATTTCACCTCTTTACCTTCTTTTCTTAAGTTTTGAACCATGTCAAAAATTGGATATTGAGCTTTTGCAACCGCCATTCCATATCCGGGAACGATAACTACAGATTTTGCTTCTTTCAATAATTCTGCAACTGCTTCATGATTAAGAGAAGTTACCTCACCTTCCATTTCTTGTGCAACACCTGAAGTAACAGCACCAAAACCTCCTAAAATAACAGAAATAAAAGATCGATTCATAGCTTTACACATAATAATAGAAAGTATAGCACCAGAACTACCAACCAATGCACCTGTTACAATTAACAAGTCGTTTCCTAACATAAAACCTGCTGCTGCTGCTGCCCAACCTGAATATGAGTTTAGCATGGAAACAACTACTGGCATATCTGCACCACCAATTGCCATAACCAACATAATTCCTATGAAAGACGCTATTGCTGTCATGATGTATAAATAAAGCATACCATCTAAACCTGGTGCTACTGTATATAAATAACCCAACACAAAACAAGCAATAAGTAAAACTACATTTACGACATGTCTGCCAGGATACAACAAAGGTTTACTCATCACTTTACCATCTAATTTTCCCCATGCGATAATAGAACCAGTAAAAGTGATTGCTCCAATAAATACACCGACAAAAACTTCTACCAAGTGAATGGTATGTTCAGTTCCTGTAATACTTTGACTGTGTACATCTAAATAGGAACCATATCCAACTAAAACTGCTGCTAATCCTACAAAACTGTGCAATATAGCAACCAACTGAGGCATGGAAGTCATTTCAACTTTACGTGCTACTAAAGTGCCTATTAGTGCTGCAATGGCAATGGCAACAATAATGTAAATATGACCTTCAACTCCTTGTCCTAAAACAGTGGCTAAAATGGCGATTACCATACCAATAATTCCATAAAACACTCCTCTTTTAGCTGATTCTTGCGAAGATAATCCGCCTAAACTAAGTATAAACAGAATGCTTGCAAATAAGTATGCTGCTGTTTGAATTCCAATTTCTATCATTTTATTTATTTTTTAAACATTTTCAACATGCGGTGAGTAACTAAAAATCCTCCTACAATATTTATACTTGCAACTAGTATTGCTACAAATGCTAATATAGTCATAGGACTTGATAAATCACTGGTGGTTTGTAATAAACCTCCAACAATGATAATACCACTAATTGCATTGGTAACAGCCATCAAAGGAGTATGTAAGGAGTGTGAAACATTCCAAATGACTTGCCATCCAATAAAAATAGACAAAACAAAAACTGTAAAGTGTTGCATAAACTCAGCTGGAGCAAATTGTCCTAAAACTAGTAACAATGCACCAATAACACAGAGTTTAACAAGCATTCCTACAGCATCTTTTTTAGCATTTTTAGCAGCTGTTATTTTTGGGTCTTCAACTTCAACAGGAGCAACAACTGGTTTTTGTGGACTAACAGGAAGCGGTTTTGGTGGCCAATTTATTTTACCATCGTAAGTAACCATGGCTCTAGAAACCACATCATCTTCCATATCAATTTTAAAGTTCTCGGCTTTTCCCATGTCATCTAATAAATGACAAAGATTGTTTCCATATAATTGTGAAGCCTGATTTGGCAATTGACTAAGTTTCCCTAAAATAGTAACTCCATTTTCGGTGGTATAAATTTCTCCATCTTTAGTTAAAGCACAATTTCCACCCGATGAAGCGGCTAAATCTATGATAACAGAACCCGGTTTCATTGCGGCAACATGGTAATCTAAAATTAATTTTGGGGCTTCTCTTCCTGGAATTTGAGCCGTAGTAATAATAATATCAACTTCTTTGGCTTGTTCTAAAAACAATTTCATTTCAGCATCAATAAACTCTTGGCTCATTACTTTAGAATAACCAGAGGCTGTAGCACCATCTTCTTCAATTTCAACAGTAAGAAACGAAGCACCCATAGATTCAATTTGTTCGGCAACTTCTTTTCTGGTATCAAAAGCCCTAACAATTGCTCCTAAGGAGTTGGCAGCACCAATAGCAGCTAATCCAGCTACACCAGCACCAATAACCAGTATTTTTGCTGGGTCAACTTTTCCAGCTGCGGTTATTTGACCATTAAGGAATTTACCATAATAATTTGCTCCTTCAATAACTGAACGATAACCTGCAATGTTTGCCATAGATGACAATACATCCATTTTTTGTGCTCTGGAAATTCTAGGTATAGCATCCATTGCTACTGCGTTTACATTTTTGTCGGCAAGTTTTTGAAGTAATTCGGGATTTTGTGCTGGCCATAAATAACTCAGCAACACCAAATTTTCATTCATCATATCCACCTCTTCATGCGTTGGCCCTAAAACTTTAAGAACAATGTTTGAATTGGTGTAAATATCTGTTGCAGATGGAACTATTGTTGCCCCTGCTTCTTCAAATGATTTGTCAGAGAAGTTTGCCTTAACACCAGCATTGTGCTGAACAAACACCTTAAAACCTTGTTTTATCAATCGTAAAACGGTTTTTGGGGTAGCAGCGACTCTAAGTTCATTTGGATTTATTTCCGAAGGAATTCCAACTTTCATATCCATAATTTTTATTATTTAGTTCGAGATAATTATAACTTTAAAAAAGTCTTTAATTAAAATTTTAAAAGCAAAGCCAAACTATTACTTTTTCTTTTATAAAGGCTTAGGGGTTGTTAGGAAATAACCTTTATATTTTGACTTGTTCTTTTGTTCTTTTTCTTCGTTGTAAAATCGTTAAATAGCTATGGCTATTCGCCTCATTTACGTCTTGAAAAAGAACAAAATTCCTGCGTTAATTCTGTAAACTTTATTTCCAAACAACCCCTTATTTCTCATAAATTTCCTTTTTTTATGACGGCAAAAATAGAAATAAAATGAGAACTTACTAATAAAAAAAGCAATTAGTTTCCCTTAGGGATAGCCCTAAAATATCCTTTATATTTTGTTATAGAATTTATTGATTTTTATAATCAATTGATTTAACCCGAATTATTCATACATATTATGTGTATCTCTTATAACGATATAGTACCACTAAAATTTTCGTGCCTCAAATTTAAGTGGTACTATATCGGGGTTAACCGCCAATAGAAAATGATTCGTTAAAATTCATGAATAATGGCGATTAAGGTGGAATCAAGGTCTGGTTTAAATTATGCCCATAAAACAAAAAAATAAGAATAAAAAGTGCCTAAAAACCCTTTTAATCATTAAAATTGTTGTCCTAACAACTTAATAACAACAAACTATCATCACGATAAGTCCATAATAGCCCGGTTCCTCCGATGTATCGGAGCAGGCAGTTCAACACAGGTTTATCTCTCTAAGTTTTTATTTTTTTTCGGTGTTCGATGACTTTCAGTTCATTGTTGGTGCTACGCACCCAACGAAACCTTAGCTGTTACCTGCTGGCTTTTTTTGTCCACTCGTTATTTAATTAGTTTTGTCAAGTTCGTTTTTAGATTTTTCTTTTCGCTTTCTGTCAAAGTTTCACTAAATTCTAAAAATTTCAAAGCAAATTTTCTAATCGCATTATTAAACCATTTCTCATTATTCCTGCCTTGTTCTGACTTTATTATTTCTAACCATTCAGAAGCCAAATAGTCTTGCCAGTCTGTTAGAAGTTTGATTTTATCGTTATTGATTTCGGTAATATTTTCGATTGTCAAAACTTCGTTTTCAACTTTTCTGTATTTCTTATTCCAGTCTAATAAAGTTTTGAATCCAATTTGTGGTCTTGGGCTTCTGTCAGGAAATGGCAATTTTTCAGTAATACTGTTGATGTAAAAACCAGTTGTTACTAAAACTTTTTCATTGTCCCTTTTTACAAATATTACCCATTCAAATGGCGAAACTTGTTGCACACTTGAACCAGGAATATTGTTGTCTTTTGTTGATTTTAATTCAACAGATTCAAAATAAATATTTATTCCGTCTGTTATTTCCAAATACAAATCGGGGCTTGTATAAACGGATTTTTTTGATGCTGTAATTTCTTTCTTTTGTTCAGTTGTAAGATGTTCAGGCAACAAAACATTGGAAATTCTGTACGATTTCAGTTTTTCAATGTCAATAATATGTTCTTCGGAATCAATTTTTACTGCAAGTTTTTTGAGTTTAACGTCTTTTACATCGTTATGTTTGGTTAAAAAGTCTTGAAAATACCTTTTCAAAAACTCATCGGTATTTGCTTCTTCGGATTGAAATTTTATAGTTTCAAGTCCGTTTTTAGTGTTGTTTAGTTCATTTTCTATTTTGTAGAAATATACAATTAAGAATGAGTTTAGTAAATTGGGCTGTATTGACGAATCCATTATATATTTTAAATATTTGGTTGCAAAATTATAAAGAATTAAAATAGAACTTCCAGTTCAATTCTATCTTTTTTGCAATATGATAGGCTAATAATGGCGGTACGGCATTGCCTACTAATTTATAACCTACTGACGGACTAACCGAAAACTTTGTGTTTTTTTCATTGTTTGGAATTACAAAATTAAAATCGTCTGGAAAGGTTTGAATTCTTGCACATTCTCTCAATGTCAAACGTCTTTCTTTAAGCCCTTTTTGTAATTCATCTGTCTTTTTTCCTCCATTTTCAATAGCAAGTCTTCTGTACTCAATATTTCCGTGATGTTCTGAACGAATTGTTGGGGCAAGTTTTTCTAATTCAATTTCTTTTTGTCCTTGACAATGAACGCCCATAAACTTTGCCTTTGAATAGTGCATTTGGGAAAAATCAGAAGTCTCTTCGGGTTCTTTTAAATCCGATAAAACTTCTTTGCTTTTCGTAAACATTTTCATTAAATGTTCAACCGATGAATAGTGCATTTCTCCGTTCAGTCTATGCGTTGCGACTGGATAAGGATTAAATTCCTCTGCAATGTCTTTTTTTGATAATTCAGCTAATGCCTCTTTTGTTAATGCCGATTTTTTAAAGCCAATAAAAATAATTCGCTCTCTTGATTGAGGAACTCCATATTGTCCAGAATGTAAAACTTTTGGCGATAAAACTAAATAACCATCTCCATTTATATTTGAAAAATCGGACTGTATAATTTCTTTTACTTCTCCTAAATTTGCTAATCCTTTTACATTCTCTGCTATAAAAATTTTAGGTAATGTAATTTCAACAACTTCTTTCATCCACATATAGAGTTTTCCTCTTGTTTCTTCGGTTGGTATGTCTGAATTTATGATGTTTCCGTGATGGTCTTTGTGTGAATTAAATCCGTTTCGTTTTCCGGCAACGCTAAAATCTTGACAAGGAAACCCACCTGTCACAATTTCAACATTTTGTGGAAATACTTTTTTGTTTCCGTTTCGATATTCTTTTACAATATCTACGATACTTCCAACTTTGAAAGTTCCGTTCAAATCATAACCACGTTTTTTTGAAAAATAGTCATTCCAAGCAATTTTGGCGTGTTCACTAATATCATTTGCAAATTTTGTTTCAAAAAAAGTTTCTTTAAGATAATAATAAATATCATCTTCTTTTTGAATCCAGTCTTTGTGAATATCTGTGTTTAATGTTGCTTTTGGAATTTTAAAACCGCCTTCAAAGCCAATATCCATTCCACCACAACCTGAAAAAAGTGATAATAAATTCTTTTTCATTTTTTTATGGTTTTAAGGTATTTAATTTTCGATTCAGCTACTTTTAAAATTTCCTCTGCATCATTTTCTTGCATTAAATCATAAGCGACTTTGTCGCTCTGCCAAGAAATTATTAAATCGTTTTGAGGTAAATTATATATTTCAGCAAACTTCAAGACTTGTTCTCTTGAAGGTTTTCTTTCTCCTTTTTCAAATTTGCTGATTATTGATTGGTCAATGCTTGTCAATGCTGAAATTTCACGAAGAAGCAAATTTTGCTCTTCACGTTTCGCCTTTATGATTTCTCCAAATGTTTTCATTAGACATATTTTATTTGGACAAATTTAGTCTAAATTATTTAATCTCAAACTTTTTTGTTAATTTTTTTTATTGGTTAGATTTTCGGTGTCGGGTCGGTAAGCTTGCTGGCAACGGCAGTTCGTCTAAAAACCTCCATTAGATTTTCAATTATAGGTAAAAAACGAAAACAAACGAAGTGATTTGCCGAGTGCTAAATCTTTTACAAGAAAAAATGCAGGTAAAAGTACGTGAAAAACCAGAAAAAAAGAAAGTATTTC